>JADMIO010955752.1_pt1 | contig 91800 bp, 74 predicted proteins | sample 8958161 | NCBI WGS metagenome assembly JADMIO01 (sample SAMN16585339, study PRJNA669376) | soil metagenome | isolation source: Crop rotation soil | place: USA: Cullars Rotation, Alabama | collected 2011
CGCGACAACTTGTCCACGTGGAATTCTAAGCTTAGGATCCCAATGTGCTGGAAAGTGCCCTCACCAGCTTTTGCAAGGAACTCGACCAACCTGGTGTGTAATTGCTTTGCAAACTTAATGTCTTTCGTAATCAAAATCGTAAGTGGCTTAACGTTTGGATATTTCTCTTTATTACGTCGGTGATTCGCATAAACCTTTTGTAACTTCTCGCTCTCATTTGTACTCTCGTCTTTATGAACGTAATACACAATTTTTACGAAGCGATCCTCAATCGCCTGTCGTAGTGAATAGCGATAGATGACGTCAGTAAAGTACTCGTTATCAATGTACGCGGTTCCGGTGAAACCCAATAAATATTGGAAGTTGTACGAGCTATCTAACAGAAACTCGCGCCACTTCCTGATACCCTGACTTTCTTCATCTCGGCCTTCTGTCTTGTTGTATGCATGATGGACCTCATCGCTTAGAACTAAGCATGAGCGACCCTTCCCAAAACTCAAACTGTCAAAGATGGAGGAGCTATTCCCGCCGTAAACCGCGTGAATATTTGTTACGCAAATATCTCCAGCACGAATGGTTTCATTGGCTGTCATTATCCGAGGAGTCTTTGCGTGACTGGTTTCAGGAATGGCGTTTACCAGTTTCTGATCCGCCGCCAGTTCGCTAAATCTCGCAATCAATTGATCCTTGATAGTGACTGAAGGACAAAGTACTAATACCTTATCGACCAAACCCAAGCCTAAGGCGATTTGGGCAATTGCATACATTACAAAGGTCTTGCCTGTGCCCGTTGCGAGATCCACAGTCGCCGCAAGCCGCTTAGGCACTTGCAGCCTTTTTAAGTAGTCCTGAATGGAATGATATCGAGTTGAGATCGCTGGATTTTTCGCGTTTTCACGCACGAGATCATCGATCGCCTTGTAGTTGTTTGATCCGATGTATCTGAGGGCAGTTTCGACTGCCTCCTTCTGATAGATACGGTCGCGGCAAATTAACTCGATAAAGCGATCCCACTCATGCAGTTTTAAATGCTTGGGATCGTAGTGCCTGGAGACCTGCAAAACCAGTTCTTGAGTATTGAAAACCTTATGCGCAATCATTCAGTTTGTTCGTTTGAACTCTTGTTTGAATTCATTTCCGAAAATGTCGACGTATATAGCAACTGTGGTTTCCTGCGCCCCTTTAAGAGGAACAACGATTTGCGTTTGATGCTTAAGATGATCTTGAAGTTCTTCATCCGTCTCATCTGCTGGAACGTGAATGAGATCAGCGGCAAAGAAAAAACTAGTCATTACAAACTCTTTGCCATCGTACTTCTCGTCGAGCAGCAACATTGCGAGTGTCTCAAAATTTGAAAAGCTTTTACCATTGTGTTTCTCGTCCTTTGCGGTTGAGACAAACTTAGTGATGTGTAGCTGATTGTCTCGCACAAACGCCTCAACATTCGGCTGCCGCATGAAATGAAAGCCAACCGTGTTGTCTAAATCATTAATCTTCGCTTTGCTTTGCGGTTGGCGTAATTTAGCAAATGGCGCCCGATGGAGCTCCTGTATAACTTGGTAGGGTATTTTCAAAAAGTAATATCTCACTTCTTCTATCTCGTGAAAATCCCCCACGAATTGCACCGCGTTAGCAGGCGCGATTATGTAGAGTCGGCTACCTATTCTTTTACCGATTGCTTCATGTAGGTTCTCTAGATACAAGGTATCTACTTTAGCGCCCTCTTTTTTCCAGAACTCCCAAACTAAAACGTTATATCCGTCCTTTCTCTCACCGTTCAGCTCGACGCCATTGATTTTCATCGGCTTAGGTTCAACTTCGAACAGACGCAAAACGAACTCAACGTACTTTTCCCTATTCAGATTATTCAGTTTCTCTAAATCATATAGGCCGGTATTAACACTAACGAAGGTTCGAGCGGGTTTCCCATACTTCTTTTTTGGAGACTCGAGGTTTCGACTGTTCTGAACCGTCAAGAGCCGTTTCTGCATTGTATAAAAAGCGAGTTTACCTATATCGCAAACGATCCAACGGCGACCTAATTTTTCCGCGACTGATGCAACAGTGCCACTTCCGGCGAAAAAATCCATTACCAGATCACCCGGTTTCGATGCGCATCGGATTACCCTTTCTATGAGCTCTTCCGGATTCTCCGTTGGGTAATCGGCATTAAACACGTAACCTTTCAAATCTGTCCACGTGTTGTCAACTGGAATATCCTCCGTTTGTAAAAACTCCGGCACGCCTTGAACTCGATTGTTTTCTAGATCGACATAGCTACGGTTTTCGATCAAACGTATGCGGTTAGTTGCCTCCATCTGATCTATCTTGTCTTGAGTGTATTTCCAATGCTGCCCGCGGGGCGGCAGCATCCGTCGGCCGAGAATAATTCTCTCGGGCGGATTTCTTAGCCCAGGAGAAACCATGTGATGCCATTCGGGTAGTTTCGTTTGACCGCAGAACGAACATATGCGAGCACGAATCTGCTCATTGAACGTATACGATTCAGATTTCGAGTAGAAGAAGATACTATCCACCGCATGATTAAACTGATTTAGACCTGTAAGTTGACGCTTGAAGCGATTGATGATTATTTCGTTTCTAAAACGTTCCTTGCCAAAGATCTCATCCATTATTAGTTTGATATAGTGGCCGAAGTGGTAATCGATACGAACAAAAATGGTTCCGTTCCGAGCCAGTAATTCCTTCGCGAGTATCAACCGTCTTCTAAGAAATTCTACGAATTCCGTTCCTCTCAACTTCGCCTGATATGCTTTTTGCCCTTTGTTGCCCTCATACTCATCACCGGTGCCGAACGGCGGATCGATATAGATCAGACTTACCTTGTTTTTGACTCTCTTTCGGATCAGTTCGTCTTCATTAGCGAAACATGTCTTTAAAAAGTGTAGGTTGTCACCGAAGACAATCATGTTGCGCCAGCCGTCCTTAAACATTTCCCGACTACCATTGAAGACTCTTTCGATCTGAAGCGGGACAGCGAAAGTGCCATCTTGATTCGCCAACAAGTCTTCCCTACGCATCTTTCCTGCATAGCGTAGTTCGTATTCCTTGTGGGTTGCAGGAAATAGTTTCTCTCTGAAGTCGTCTGGTAGCGTTTCATCCGCTGCTATCTTTTGAATCAGGAATTGTTTTTCTTCCGCACTTAGGTTCATTGAGGTGATGCTGCGTCTCTCTGAGGAAATTATTAAATCGAGCGATTTGCAAACTCATTCTAAAGGATCAATCCACATTGTAGCAGTCCGTCATACAACGGCACTAAAAACTTGAGAGATGCGCTTTTAGTCAGATGGAAGCTTTGGCGGGATCGCCAGATTCCGACCGTATAGCCAGGCGCCATAAAGCAGCTGGAGCAGGCACGTAAAGCCCCACGTTGATATTTCGAGATGTTGTGCGAAGCAGGTGATCGCCAGATCTCAGCGCTCTCAGGGTTCGTTCTGAGACGGCTCCTTCAAGTAGTTCTTAGCTTCTCCAACGCCGAACGGACGTAATCCAACGGGCTTGCTTCCGCTGGTCTTCATTGAAATGCACTCCTTGGCAAAGATCGGAATCTCGATCTCGTTCGTTTCATACGCGTCGCTTAAAACAGAAGAAAGCGTCTAAGAAGAAATCATAAATGAAGGAACATATTAGCCGCAGGTGCCCGTACCAAAAGAATTCAAGGCAATTGGCTTTTAGCGTTACGGGCAATCGAGAATCTGGGGGTTGTGAAGCTCGTCTGCAAACTCTGTGATGAAAGCTTCCGCCTGTTCGGTATTCTGGAATATGAACGCCGAGTTGAAGTCAGTAGAGAATAGACTCGGAACGCCTGAGATGTAACCTTGAAATGTGACTATTATTACGCCTGTCTGCGTTTCTCGACCTGCTGCATCAATTCGCCGCAGTCGTTCCAGGATTAGCAGTTTGATTGCTTCAGTATAGAGTTGTTCCGCGTTGGGAATATGACCGACTTCTAACCAGTGAACGTTGGTGCCAAGAATTGCCAGCAAAGCGAATCCCTCTCCGTCAGTTCCTATTTCGGCATCTTCTGGCACATCCATCAACCAATCGAGCAGTTCATGTTTAGTGGTGGGAATTTAGTTACCTCTCCTTCTCAGTAGATGTACAGGACCGCTACTCGTGTCCGCAGGATAGCTAAGTCAGCGGTGCCTGCGGCAGGAAGCGATCACGATCGAACGGCGGGTCTTCGTGTTTCGGTATCTTATCTGCGGGCCAGTCGTGCCCCCACTTCACACGAGCTTTTTCATCGGCGTAATACTTTAGATAGGTCTGAATGTCCTCAGCGCTGCCACTTTCAGGGCTGCCGACTAGATCAATGATGTGAGCATAATCTGGATTTTCTGGAAACAGCACGACCTCCTCAGTCAAATAATCGGAAAGGAACTCGTACAGTTCGCGGTCTGAGAGATGATTTGTATGGAGTAGGTATGCGCCGACGTACGCCATTCCATAAATGACCTCTTGTAGTTTGATTGAGAGTCTTTTGTCGTCAAGTTGATCAGGTGCGGGAACTTTAATGCCAGAATTTGCGAGCCACGTCAAAAGGCTGGTCGGCTCTGCGCTTTCGTACTCAAGAACGTGCCGCAGGAATTCTTCTTCCACCTCAGCGGGCATTGACTCAAGAGGGCCAGTCACAGTGCCGCCGAGCTTTTCCAACTTAGCGCGCAGTTTTGCGATGCGCACTTCTTGGTTGGGTTCCTCTTCGTTCATGTATGTCACTTTCTAGTGCCTTCGGTGCGGTCTGACGCATCGTGACTACTCTTCGTCTTTCGAGATTTCGATTTCGGCTTTGCTTCATATTGATGAATCAGATTGGCTTCAGCTCTAAGCGCCGTTCGAAACTGTTCTAACTGCTTAATCAGTAGATCAATCTTCCTCAAGCTTTCCCGTCGTGCGCGGATTGTGCCAAGAAAGAACTCGAGTTGGATGCGGCGCCGACAGTCAGCCATGGTCAGCATGTAATGGCCCCACTTGTATTCTCCGCCTCGACTTGATTCGGCTTCAGCAAGAATGTAAGACGTGTGGCCCGTTGAAATTGACGCGAGGAACACTCTCCTGCGGTAAAAACCGGTCATAGACATCTCCGTATTGTGCTAACCTGTCTCCCATGACAAATGGGAGGCTTAACTAACGATGAGATTCGCCCGGACTAGAGGTCTCCGGGTTGATCGAATCACACACCGTTCTATATGCACCTACATACTATATGCACCTCCATATAGAGTCAAGATAAAAATTCGATTTCCATCAGGAGGACTCTTCTGATGGGAAATACTCGGAGAAGGCCCAAGAATTTACCTCGCAAGCTCTTGGCTATTCGTAAGAAGCTGGATGTGAGTCAAACGGAAATGGCAAGGTTGCTCGATCTGGATGTGGCTTATACGGCCGTATCGGGATACGAACTAGGAACACGACAACCCGATCTGCTAGTCCTATTAAAATATGCGCGCCTCGCGGGTGTCTCAACCGATTTTCTCATTGATGACAAGTTGAAACTGCCGGACTGACAAACTCTCACCATCTGCGACTAATTGAAGATTTGGGTTCCTGCAGCTCGTGCGAATCGGTCGTACTCCCAAGCAGCATCAGGGTTGTGATTGAATTTTCCAATCACCTCTACTCCAATACAATAAGTTAGTTCGAAGTGATTCAAGGCCTTTAAAGGCGTGCAGGTGTTACGTACTTCATTGCTGGCGCAAGGGCTTCTTTTCAAAGCCACGGTGAGACAACTTATAAGGAATGTAATAACCCGAAGATATAAGCACAAGATTGTTCGCCCGCAGGGTTGGTGGCGCCTCGAATTCGATTATGAGCTGCTCATCTTGTTCCAACTTGACATACTGACCATCGGCGACGCGCAACCTAGCATTCTTCGGTTGTAAGACTATCTCCGCTCCTTCGGCAGACATCGCTCGTACCTGAACAAAATCAATGAACGATGTTTCCGGATCTCGCTCCTTAATGAGTACGCGACCGTCAAACCGCCGCAAGCGCTTTTCACTAAGCGATTCTTTGAGTTTGGAATTGTTACCGTAAAGTATCACTCCCTCGTTGGACCATCTGCCGTCTGAGAATGTATATACGTAGGGACAGCTACCGCCCGACAGTATTCCTGTCGTGGTGACGTTCAGGTTCTTGCGTTTGTAATCCCTAACGAGGTACCCGTACGAATTGATTTCGACTCCGTCGATATTTATGGAGGGACCATAGAGATACTCTGCGCCTGCCGAAAAATCTATCTTCGGACTTCTGAGCATTCTCTCGATGGTATCAGCAGTGATCCGCACCTGTCGGGAAACGCCCGGAAACGTGAAACCGTCCGATTTTCGAAGTCTTGAGAGTTCAGCGGCGAAATCTTCTGGATCATCGGCGCTCTCCGCCGGTGAATTCCAATTCTCTTGCCAATCATTCATCATCACCGACAGGTCGATCGGGATAACCACTTTCTCACCGGGTTTGAGCACTCCCGAAGAAAATAGGTCCAACTTTTGGACTGGCGCAGAATTAAGGCTAATTTGATTTTGTTCGCGAGTACGCAGTGTTTCGCTGTTGTTTGACCTGATAAAGAGCCTCCCTGTAGAAACAGGCTTGTCAGAGGTATTCTCAATTACGGCGACGTTTAGAATCAGTAAGGGCCCGAATAGTCCGGCTGAGGTTTCCAGTTTCCCTGGCTCGAGCACTTCATCACAACCTTCTTCTGGTTCGCCGTCGCCATACACTCGCTCTACAGTTAATTCGATAAATGCAAAATCGGGCGGAAGATAGTTCTTAGTGATATGGGAATAGAATGCAGCGAGTTTTGTGGGACGAAACAGGTTTAATTCGCCTGGTTCCACATACTTTCTGAATGTATAGAGATCGCGAGGAGGATCGCTTTTTTTGCTGCCGCCTCTGTCCTGCTTAACTTCAATCACTCGCCACTGTTTATTAACGTCATTGAGAGAGCGAGCCAAAACCGATACGTAATCAGTGGCGGGAAAAGCAGGCTCGCCATCTCCATTTGGCTCTCCCAGGCTGCCAACAAACAGCGGCTTTTTCCTGATGCGATAAAATCTCGCGAGTTTACGATTGTCATAAAGGTCGTCTGGGTTCTCGGGCTCATTAGTGAAGTATTCCTGTCCAAAATCGGCTGACGAGAATCTTGCGGTCAACTGCATTAGGGACTTATAAACGTCGTTGCGGGCGATAAAATATTGACGCGTTCCCAAAATCTGATCCCAGTGCTTGTCAATTCGGCGATCCAGAAAAAGATTGACTGCAACACCCTCGAGTGACATATACGTCACTCGGAAAGGCTGATTGGCAGGCGGTCGAAAATTGTCGCGGGTGGCGGAAAGGAGTTTGTCGATCTCTTCACCGGATAGGTACTTTCCAGCCTCTCTGATTTCGTCCTCAATGGGTAGCAACGATTGAAAGCTGACACCGCGGTCCTTGATTGTGCGAATGATGTCGCTCACAGGTATTCTGTTCACCAATAGCCGTATTAACCCTTCCGCGCTCATTGGTTCCTTGACTTGCACGTTACTTGCTTGCCGGCCGAGTGTCGCCGTCACGGCGATTATGAGTAACAGAGAAGCGGCGATTTTCATGGCAGTTCTCATTATGTGGGTTTGTTTGAGTTACGGCTTTTCAGGATTCTGTCGATTCGCTCGTTATTGTTCTGGTTATTCTTTTGCATCTGTGTTTTTGTCGGAACAGGCGACGCGGGCGGCAGTTTGTCCAGGTAAATAGTTTTTGGTCCAGGCAGAGTTACATGTTCGTCCCTTTGCGCATAACTATCTTTCCGCACGTATATTCTGGCGCTGTCACCGGGCATCCCTGGAATTCCTTCAATCAAAAAGTCACCATTGCTTGTGGTCGTATAGTGCTCGCCTGGTAGTAATTCAACCTCGATGGTCGCATTAGTGAGTCCCTCATTTGTGGAGGAATCTCGGACCATGCCCCTGAGGTAGGTGGTTTTTGGTTGGAGCTGTGTCGATGATTGTTCAGGCATTCTGGATTTGTTAGTGAGCCAATGCCTGAGGTTGATCGGCCAATTGAAGAAAACCGACATAAACAACAACGAAGCGGCGATCATCGTGATGATCAGTGAGAACCATAGAAGTGTGATAGCAGGTCTCTTGAATTCCTTTGGGGCAACGGAGGTTAGCTTGGCAAAGACGAATAGGACCGACATCAGCACCAGCATGACAATAATACCGAAGAGGGCTAGCCGCAGGTCCGTAATCAAGGACTTAATTAGTGCCACACTCGCAGCAAGCCCGACAATGCCAAGAGCAAACTTTAACGACGGCACTCTTTTGATCGCTTGCTTAAGAATGCTGAAGGGGCTTGCTGCTTGTGAAAGCAGATTATCTGAAACGGGTTCGTTGGGTGCTGGCGGCAAGTGCTCCTCCAATCATGTTGAAGCGAGAGTTAAGGGTGACCTCATGCACTGCGAACTGCCAAGGGGATTCAGATACTATCGTTTGAAGCATGGAGAGAACGTCAGGAGACGACCCCGTGAGAAAGTTAGCCGGTATCACAATGGCAGGGGCAAAGTATTACAATGGGATATGAAAGTCAACGGCGCCCAATCACGGCGCGCAATCATAGTGATGTAAAAGTCTGTGTCGGTCCCAAGCTAATTATGTCGGACATTGAACATTGAAATCAGCAAGGACGTTCGGTGTAATTCAAGTGACTAGCTTTATGCCACTATGGATGTTTATCCCGCATTGGCCTGCGCGCTTCGGACCGCTATGGCTGCCGGTGTACTTATTTCTGCGGAATTCAAGAATAAGAAAATATCGAAGGTGCCCTCAGCGGCTTAAAGAGACTGCCACTTCGTGGTTTTGCGACTGCTCATAACCACGCGCAAGCTCCAAATACTTTTCTCGCTCTGATTCGTCGTTTTGCCGCTCAGCGTAGATCTCTAAATTGATCTTCTCTTTGTCCGTGAATTGAGGGTTTCGATCTTTCGCCTCTGACGCCAATTCCCGTGCTGCCTGGTGATATTGTTCGGCACGCTCAAGGTCACTCACCAAACGAGTTTCGTGCCCGTGTGCGGCGAGCTTTACATCGTGACGATACTCTCGTTGTTCACGCGATTCAGTCAGTACCCGCGTTACATATTCCGTCAAAGTACGCGCTTCAACTTCGCGAAGCGTTCCAGTGCGATGTTCTCCCAAATGAAGTGATGCAACTCTCTTGCTCTCGAGAAAATGCTCAAGACGCTCTCGTCGGACTTCCACTGCGATCTCTGATGTAATTTCTCGTGCAGCTGCTCTGCCTTCCCAGTTGATCTCCCGATCGTTCTTTTCCCATTCGTAAACATCGCGAAGGAGTTTTACGTCCTGCAGCACCTCGGCGCTCGCTTCGAGCGACAGGATTTGATGACGCTCGTATTTGGCTTCAGGCATGCTCAAGCCATTCTGCAATCGCTGGTGTCGTTCTGAGCTGTAAGCGTTCTCCAGAACTTCAACCAAGTCACGTGCTACCTCACGCTCAGCAACTAAGGGTGCACGACGCTCGTCGATCTTTCGAACAATCTCGTCTCGAACAAAGGAGAGATGCTGCACGTCGGCTGCCGCTTCTTCGCGAGCCGCTGGCGAATAATTCAGGCGAGCAAGCGAGCGCAGGTCGAGGCGGGCCGCGCGGCGCGGAATTAACTTCGTGTCTTCTTGCCGACGGGCAATCTGTTTGTCCAATTCCGCTAACGACCAACGCTCGTCGCCAACTTCATAGCTCGTGACATGCACTGAGGCCTCAAAATTCTGCAATCGCATATCCTTCGCCATGAAGTCAGCGCGGGTAACGTTAAGCTGGCCGGAGAGCGATGCAGTTTCGGTATCGGTGCGGGTCGGTGCCTGGTGCTCATGCGCGAGTTCGATTCGGAGTTTTTCAAGTTCGGCAACACGGTCTGTTAGGTTCAGCTTGACTGCTTGCTCTTGAAGTTCTGAGAGCGTTTCTCGCGAGATAAGCGGTGTTAGTTGTTTACTTCCTGGTATGTAATGACGGTTTTGAATAGTCCGCTCGATCTTGGTTAGATTGCCTCGCAGAGAATTAATGTCCTTTTCGAGTGCGGCGATCTTCGTCGCGCGTGCCTGTGCGAGCTGTTTCAGCGTGTCTGAATGTTTATTGAGATCTCGGTCAAGTTCTTCGTTGCGTTTAGTGTGGTCTCCGTTACTTATGCGGGCGGCACGCGCTGACGCGCGGCGGCGCACGTCAAGATCTGAAATCTTGCGCTCTTCCCCGCTCGATTGGTCCTCTACCTCGAACCGATATGTCCTACCGTGACTAATGGCACGGTCGTGCCAGGCTTCGGCGAAAGCCAGACGAAATTCGAGCGTCAATCGTTTGCCAAGTGCCAAACGGAAGTCGTTCGTTCGATCATCAGGTACATCTGCATGTGAATTCCAACTGCGGGCGACTTGTCGAAGGTTCAGAGAATCAGGGCGCGATCGGTCCGTCGCTTGTGCATTTCGACGTCGGACTGGTTCTTGCTGATATTTGCGCGCCAGTAGTTCCCATCTTTCTGCAGGGGTAAGTGCCGGCTGTTTCTCTTTCGTTTGATGAATTGACTGTTGCTTTTCGAGAGCCTTAACGAATCGTTCGCCAATCGGACCATTAACGATTACGTCTTTACCATCTCGAGTATCTTTGTAGGGCAACAGATGCTTTGGTAGGCGAGCTATCCTGCCAGGCCGCTCTGTTCCAAGTTCGATTACATTCTTGTGGATGACCACATGAGCGTGTGGGTGTTCTGAATGGTGATGAATACCCGCAACCCAAACAAGTTGCTCAACATTAAGTTCTGAAGCCATGCCCTCCATGCCTTCGCGAACAACTTCACGAAGACGGGCCTGCTTCTGCTTCTCGTCATCACCAAGCTTGTCGAAGTCTTCCTCCGTAATCGTAACCGAGAAATGAATCAGATCTCTTTTCTCTGGAAGTCCTTCGTAAGGATCAAGAATCCAGTCGGCTTTGCGATACGTGAGGTTTTCGCGGTCTTCACTGAAAAGAGGACGAGCGCCTGGGCCTTCACGCGCCAGATCTTTTTCACGTTCCGCAATGTATCGCGTGACGCGGCTGGCGCCAGAGCCTATGCCAGTAGAAAGGATGTGAAAGAAGACGCCCATGCTTTTGGGCCTATCTTCTTTTTTGTGGCAGAGGATCTTGCTTAATCATTCCAAGGATTGCGAGCTGCGCATACGTCGGAGTTCCTGAGATGGTCGCTGCCTCCTTCAGTTGCAAGGCTGGTCCCTTCCATTTCTCTCGGTCGGTAGGCGTCAAGACTAGAAAGTAAGAGTTAGCATCTTCCGCACGTGGACCAATGGGAATGGCCCACAGAGTGCAACGTGTTGGGCTCACCGATGTGTAAAAGTAGTAATAGTTGCTCACCACGAGCGAACGTCCGCCAGCACCATAGTCAGGCCGCTTTGGATGTCTCCATATCGCGGTTTCAACGTCAGTGAAATCTTGAGGAAAAGTGGCTTTGATTCTCTGGTACTGCCGCAGGTCTTTTATGATCTTCAGTATCGGATCGATGCGCGGTATTTGCGCTTTGGCTCGCCATTCTGCGGCGTAAGAAGAGTAAGCCCACGTACCGAGGTACGTCACAACCGCTAATGCCAGTAAGGCATAAGAGAAACCAAACCGACGCTTCCCTGTCTTTCCTTCAACGCCTCGCATTGTCAGTTTTCTTCCTCAGATTGCGTTTCGATTAGACTCGTTAGATCAATCGGCCGAAGTGGATGTCTGGATCCTGTGCCTGGCTTCTCACGATGATTCGACCTTTCTTTCTCTTGCATGCGCGGTTCATCTATCTGCGGCTCTCCCACTCGTCTCTTTCCCGCATCCGTGATTATCTTCATAGCTGATACTGCGTCAGCTAATCGTTCCGGCTCCGTAAGCTCCCGCTCTGGTGGTATAGCTACATCTCCGACATCGGCCCGGGGCAAAAACCGAAACAGAATAGGATCAGCCGTATCAATGATGGCGATGCCCTGCCGATATTTGACCAATCGACGGAGTTCTGGAGCTTGCCGCAGGTCGCGCCGGCTTTCCGACACGCGCTCGGCATCATTGCTTGTGCCTGTCGCATCGACTTCAGTTCGAGATAGTACGGTTGTTGGTCCAAGCATGGACGATGCATAAGCGCCAGTCTCTGGATCAATGCCAGGAAGAAATATTTGATTCTTCATTCCCGCGAGAACGGCTTTTCCACCATTCTCTTGAAAACGACTTTTGATTTGCGACACGTCCTGAAATCCAAGCAGGTAAGGTGTGTTCCTGAATCTTCCGATCTTGAGTTTGTCCTGCAGCCTTGGTGGTGAAACATTGCCGGCTTCATCGAGAGCCATGAGAACCGGTGTTGCGTTCTTTGGAGTCGAGCTCTGCATCTCGATAGCGGCCAAGCCGAAGAGTAGCTCCAACAAAATGCGATACTCGCTCGCTTGCGTCTCCGAAAGCACAATGTAAATTGCTGTGCCTTGCGCCCGTAGATTTCCAAGGTTGACTTCGTGAATACCACGCGTCAGTTCTTCTTTCGTGGCACTTCGCAGTATTCGCATAGCATTGGGAGATCGAAGTGGGGCCAACTTGTTATTGATTCCAGTAATAACGCCACCTTGAGTTTTCTCCGCATCGACTTTAATGAAATTGCCCCATTCGATTCGCGCTTCTAGATCAGTAGAATTCTGCATTTCTTCGCCTAGCTTCTTCAGGTCGTTAAGCGACAAATATTCTTTGATCATTGGCAGGGTCGGATTGAGAGCAACGGTGGGAAGATGAAGACAGAGAGCCTTGAGCAATGCAGTCTCACCGGAGATCCAATAATGAGTGCTGTCGTTGACCTTCATGTTTTCGGGCTCATAACCGACAAGAATCGAAGCGATCGAATGCGCGAGTTCACCGTTTCCTAGACAGCGCGGCAATGGATTCCATAAGTCCGACCGAGCGGGGTTCTCAAGATCAATCCGATAGACATGCCGGTAGTATCGTGCCGTGTGAGCGTAGAGTTCTCCTTTAACGTCCATCACGAGTGCTGATCCAAACTGCGAAAAGTCGCGCAGAATGTTCATGTAAAAGGTTGCGGACTTTCCCGAGTCTGAAGGACCAAAGATGCCGGTATGTGTGAGTAGGTGCTTCAAGCTAAGAATCAGATCGTATTGTCGGAGACTGAGCGCGGAGCTAAGTCTTCCTATTCGAACGGCGCCAAAGGGCAGCGGTTTACGCGATGAATGCGCTAATCCTCTCGCTTTCAAATCGGCAATACTGGCCCAGCGGGCCGAACCATGAGTAAGTCGCTGATTAATGCTGTAATACGGATATGCCATCGATACTCCTTCGAACACACCGATTAGTGCGGCGGAAAGTGCGCCAATAAGTACAAACGTCATCCACTTAAATTCGAGATTGAGAATCTGACCTGAACGGAAAAATAGGTAACCGGCAATCGAGCTGCTTAACAGCAAAGATCCACTGCGTGAAACATCTTTTAGAAATCTGCTGGCGGCGTGAAAGGAATCCAGGTCCGGCTCATCAGCCGGCCGAGGGATGAAATAGTCGGCATCGATTTTCTCGATTGTTGCGCGAAAGCTCATTTTTCACTTCTCGTTTGTCGGTTGCTGTCGCTTTGTTTCGTTAGCCCACTGTTCCAGTCGAGCGCGATCGACATCAGCGAGCTGCGTCTGTTTGAAAAGGTGCGGTTGCCAGCCCGTAGCAATTATGTCGGCAATAGGTGCAAAGGGACGCGGATAAATGATCCCGTCGAGTTGCATCGATTCGAAGTAACGATTTCCGACGGCCATGTTTTCGCTGTCCGGAATACGAATCAGAATGGCAGGACCATCGACGCGTTCATTCGGGACTGAAATGAGTTCTACTGTTAGATTGCGTGGCGAATACCGCAAATGAATGGTCGCGTGCGGCGTTTGTAGGACTCCTGGCTCATCAGTCCGCCACTCGCTGGTGATCAGCTTTCGTTGATCGATCCCGGTTATGATCTCATCGGCATTTCGAGGTATGCGTCCATGTAGCGATTCTTCGACCAAGCAGGTAGCTGCTGCAATTGCTACAGCAGTGACATCTCGCAATCGCTCAGCAGTGCGCGGTACCTCACCATTGGGCCAACGATAATTACTTGTGGCAGAAGCTTCCCCGTCAGACACCTCACCATCGCCAATCGAGACATGAGCGTCTACCGTCGCCATGCGGCCGGCCTTCTGTCTTTCGACAAACAATGGAACGATTACCAACACACAGAGAGCCACAGCAATAACCACAATGACCGGCCAAATGTTTCCTCGTTCCCTCATGCCGCCTCCCGTAAACGAACTGTCTCACGAAAGACTTGTTCAATTGTCTGCTCGACGACTGTGTCTGATGTGTTCGCCGCACGTTCAAGTCGCAATAGACCAAGTTCGAGGTTGGTCAGGTCCTCGGCATTGCGCGCAATGAATCCCAGGTGATCGTCAATTAGTTCAGCACTTAGCTGGTCAACGTGTTCACTCGTGAGGGTTCGCAAGAGCACAATGGATTCCCGCAGACCTGGCTTATCTCGGACGGTCGGCATCATGAGTCGTATATAGCGGACGACCTTTATTACCTGGGCCAATAATCTGAAAGGTGCCTCAGGCACACGCGAACGAAGAATCCGTGCCTCTTCGATGTCAGTCGGCAATCTGACTCGTGTGTAGACGCACCGGGAACGAAGCGGTGGATGAACTACGTGTTGGTTGTTTGAGGTGAGGATAACAATCGGCTTCTGATGATGTTTGGCAACCCCAATGTAGCCGTTGTTTCCTTCGAGGCGCGGGATGGACGCATGACCGCTCGTAAACAACTGATAAAAGAATGCCTGGCAGACTTGTGGTAGTTTTTCAAATTCGTCCAGCTTCACGACCGGCACGATGCCCGTGGCTGCGAGATATTGATAAGCCTTCAACACCTCGCCCAAATTCAAAAACTCCAAAGACCACTGCCTACGTCTGGATTCTTCGAGAGTGAGAGCGCGACTTTCGACAGCTTGGACCACAAAGTTGTGCTGGCCCTTCTCGTCCCAATCAAAAAGGATATCCTGGAGACTGAGACCGTCCATCCCTTGGAGCTCGAAATATGGCCGGTTACATGAATAGGCGAGCGCGTCAACCATTTCGGTTTTGCCACCGCCACGTTCACCTTCAGCCAACAATGGCATGCCTGATTTCAAACACAAGCAGAGATCCTTCAGTGGCCTGAGTTGAAAGATGTAGCCAGACTCACGTGCCACTAACTCAGCTAATGCTTCTCGCCCATGTTTCTCCACCAACGTGCGCGGATCGATCATCTCTCTGTTCGGATCCGACGAAATCATGGCAGCTATTTCTCCGGAACGACCGATTTCAAAACCATTCGTTTCTGCTCTTCATTCATTAAAGGCGATGCTGCGCGGATGTCTTCCGCTGTGCCGAAGAGGATGAGTTCCATAACTTCGCGATCAGTTAACGAGTTGGAAGAGGTTGTAAGAACGTCTTGTCCACCCGCGTCAATGCCGTCAATCTCCTCCGGCAGATCTGAAACCATCACATATGCTGCTTGTCCGGCTTCGACTCTCACGAATGAGCGTTTGTCATCGCCATTCACAAGCTGGCCTGCTTCATCGGTTATGGGATTAAGCACACGAGAGCCAGCACCGTTGACCACTACAGTGCCACGTCCTGTCAGTGCGCCGGCCATCATGCCGGCCACTTGCAAACCGTTTGACGCGACCTTGCCCAAAGTTTGTTTGAAACGCTTACGGTCAACGGCAATACGTTTACCTTGCATTCCCGAACCGCCATCGCTGCCGACAACCTCGCCAGTCATCTTCACGAGTCGATTTGTGGTTGGATCGATGTAGCCGAAGATATTGATGAAGGCTCGGTCGTGCTCGCTACCGTTAACACGACCGACGAGCAAGGTTCCTTTTGCTAAGGACCAGCCTTCCCCTTGGCAATCTCTTACAAGTTCCAATCGCGCGTACGAATTGTTTCGGAGCGTAAAGATGACACCGCGCGTCCGCACGGGCAGCATGGTGCCAAATACCGGTAGCACTGCGGGCGGAGGAATAACCTTCGACGTCTTAATTGAGTCCGTCTTTTTCTCGACCGGAGTTGAGTTCAGTTTCGCTATCTGCGGAGTGGGCACCGGCTTCAACGGCGCTTCTTCAATAAATAGCGTCTGAGTTGGATTGGCATGGCTCTGTAATGAGACTGACGACTCATTTGCTATTTGTGACGTTGAGCCCGTATTCGATTGAGGCGGGTTAGAATCTCCTCGGCCGACATCGGACGATGAAACATACGCGGGCGAGTTGTCCGTGTAACTTAATGTCTTCTGGGCGTGTTGCGCTGCTATCGGCGAGGGACTTGGAGATGCGTTTGCCGAAGCAGTATTCAAAACTGTCGTTGCGTCAGGACCTACCGCCTCGCGTGCAATGTTAATAGCTTCGGCGCTCAGCCCACCTTCAGTATTTTTCGGACTCGGTTCAGCTTTTGCAGTTTGAGAAGCTCGTTGAGAATCGGCCTGGACTCGCACATCCACCCGCTTCACTCGCAGTAGGATGTAAAGAGCGAATACACCAGCCACGATAATCAAAAGTATGAAACACCAGCCAATCAGTTTGCGTTTCCACGGCTTCTTCTTGTTAGTTGCGGTCTCTTTCGGCGGTGAGAATTCAGGACTATTGGAATCAAGAAACGAGTTCCTGTCCCGATCAGGTGGATCATCGACCAGCTCAATAGACACACGACCGTTATTACGATTGCTTTCCTTCATGACTTGGCTCCTATTTCCCGCCGTTATTGAGAATGATCGACACCGGGTGACCAGCCGCATTCGACTGAGCGATCGAAAGTCTGATTTGCTGATGTGTGCCTAATACGGGTGGGCTATAGGCAATGGCGTAGTACGTAGTGCCTTGCGCTGGGATCGTCTGCGAAGAGTTGCTCGCTTCCACATGCAAATATTTAAGCGCCTCGATGTTCACCGGCTTACCTTGATCATTTACCGTTTCAATCACCAGATCCGGGCTCGTTGCCGCGAATTTCAATAAATCGTTCGTCGTGTTTTTGATCGCGATGATCGCAAGGGAATACGAAGCCCCCACAACCGGGACAGACACCTGCGAGAGCTTGAGACCACTGGAGGGCCGCGTCCATTGTTTGAATTCCTCTGGTTGTTTTATTGCTTGCTGTAAAGCGCCACGAATATAAGTGAGAGCTTCGGAGTCCTTTCTCGTTTTTGTGTTCTCAGTTAGCGAAGCGGGTCTATTAATCTTCGGCTCATCACCAGATTTGGGTGGCTTGGCAGGCTCGGACGGCGAAGGCAAAGGAGAGGGACTCGGCGGCGTTTTCTTCTCGCTATCTGAAGTACTTTCAACCGAGATAGTAGTTGGCGCGTCGGACTGCGCAGTCATTTCCTCCCTTCTCTCTACATCGAGATTGACTGGCAGTCCGGCCGCGCGCCTGCGCGCGACTACTTCATCGCGGTTGTAACTCAACACGCAGCGATGAACGTTTTGCGCGAGGTCTTCTACGGGATAAAACAGAAAAGTTACAACGAGACCGCTGCGCATTTGTGCTGTAACAGTAGCAGCCGGAGTGCGCGCTTTAGCATTGCGCGCCGGCGGAACGAATAATGTGCCCGGCCGAACGATGATTGCTCGTTTGTTTCGCTCCAAAGCTTTCTGATCAACAGTCGCCATTTCCGGATCGCCAGGAATGATGTAGCGGGGTCCGTCGTTCGCGGGCACTTCGATCAGCACGCTGCCATGTTGTGCCATCGCGAGCCGGACCACTGTTTGATCTTTCACGACATCAACCTTCGCCTCGCCGACGTAGAAGTCGGGTGCAGGTTGCGATGTGCTTAGCGCAGCCGGCGCAGTCTTGATGATGCGACGAGGGCATGCGCGACAACGCGGTTGTCCAGTCGTTCCGGTAGCCTGCTGCCGCGCATATAGCACCGGGGAAACACATACGAGCAATAAAAAGGTATGAAGTATTCTCATCGCGTTTTTCCTTAATCTTGGGCGGAGTTAACCGGAGTTTCCTTCTCAGTCGAACTCAGTTACTTGTAGTCGATAGCGTTGATGCGAAAACCGGAGCGCAGATTTCTGTCGAGACGAAATGTCCCTCCTTCGGGCGCGTCGGGCAGGAGATCGACCGTTAGTAGCACGTGCTTGGTCATGTGCTTACTTTCATTCTTCACGACGAGATCAATTTCCTGAGTACCGTAGACTTTGACCGTCAGTGCTTTACCCGGAAGATGCTCCAGATACTCAGGCGTCCAAGTCGCATTCCACTGTTGCTCGCGTTGGGTTTGCAGGATCTTCTGCTCAGTTAGATATTGCGCAAACTTTTTTGCCTGGCCGGGAACCATCAATCTGAGCGCCGCTTCAACGTCCTTCGAGCGCGTTCGTTGATCGACGCGGTATAGATATTCAAGGAACGCCTTAACGACGTAATCCATATCCGCAATTTGAAGTTTGTCTTTTTCAAGCCTTACGGCTTCAGTGGCGCCGAACTCGCGATCATTAATCATCACTGTTCGACCTGATGACATGTCCACAACAATCCGATCCGGCCGTTGGATTGATTTGTAAACCACTCCGAGAATTGCAATCGTGGTAACTAACAGGCACAGGATGATGATGCGTGATTGACGGCGTATGGTGCGGACGTCTGCCGGATCGCGATAACAGATCACAGGTCCGAATGGTTGCTGATCATCAAGATTACTTGTGCTGTCGTCACTCGCCGTCACGGTCGGCAACTGCATTACGTCTGCGCTCATAAACTTTTTCTCCCTGGCTTACTCGTGAATGATCGTTCTTCATTCGATTGGTTGTCGGCGCTATTACAAGTCACGTGCCACTTCGAAAATGCGGTAAGTCGAGAAAACTTGATCACGAAAGTTGTAAAACCCAACAGGGTAAACGTATGTAATTTCCGACATTTCCCTATTGAATTTCGATGAAGAACGACTTCGTTTTCTCACTCAAGCGCGAGGTAGGATGAGCTTCAGTAAGAGTCACGTCGATGGTGAAATCTCGAGTAGTAGCGCGACACAAGGTGGTCTTCGATCTCCTTAATGGCATTGTAGTTACCAGCCCTCTGCCACGAAGTAAGGCGATCGCCAGGCGCACATAATTCTGCGTCTCGCGGTACGGAGGAATTCCGCCTGTAACCAACCTAGCGGCATTAATAATTTTGCCGTCCGACAATCGAAGAATACGTCCATTCTGAAAAGCGGCAACTGCACCTTCACCTGCGTTATAAGCAGCAAAAGCGAGATCGATCCTTCCATCAAATTTAAGCAATAAATCGCGGAAATATCGGGCTGCCGCATCAATTGCTGCCCTGGGATCGTGTGGATTGTTGAGTCCATATCGAGCTGCAGTTTCCGGCATGAATTGCATTGGACCACGCGCGCCTTTCGAACTGATGGCAGTCAATCGAAAACGCGATTCGAGATAACACAGCACCCTAAGAATTCGCGGATCAATTCCGTAGTGCTTTGCTGAGTCAAGGAAATATGGCTCAAGGCTCTGGGCTCTTTGTTTGATTGAGAAATCGGCTGGTTGTTGTGCGTTGATGCTGGTACCAATAAGTAGCAGCAAGACGAGAATATGGACCAATCTAAGAGTCATGAATACATGACTCGCAATCCACGGACCAACTGAGTGGCACAGCAGTTGAAAAGAGCACGTCGCAAATCAGCTAACCGCATCTCCGAATACGCGGGGCGCGGAAGTGAATCAAAATCATTGTCGGAAGGGAGAAGTTAAATATGAATCATCTGATTCAAAGCATCAATGCGCCAGCTCTTGGTAATTCTTGTGCAGCGCGGATTGGACGGCGACTTGTGACGATGGGTTTCGGCTTGAAAGCAGCCCAGGGACTCGTCGCAGTAATACTCAGTATCGCGCTTGGTGTGGTATCGGCCGCGGCGCAGACACCGTCAGGTCAGTTCTTCAATGGTGACAGTGCGCAGCTCGGTAACAGTTTGCGTTCCGTGACGTTCTTCCTCGCAGCGGCAATGATAATTGCTGGGATCATCTTCGTCGCTGTCGGAATCATCACGTCAGGTCTGCGCGAATCACTCTCGACATGGAAATTCATCACCGGCGCGGCGTGCTTCGCCTTCGGTGGGGTCTGCGCCGCGATCTACGCCTTCAGCCAGGGCGAAACTGTGCCAGTCGATAATCAATTCTGACATTAAGAGTTTGGGAGCTGAAGATGCGAGCACGACCTGTTAGACCGAATATCTACTTACCCGTGGTGCGATTTGGTGTTGCTGATAGCGACTGGCTCTCGGTTCTGCTGATTTCATGCATTTGCTATCTCGCACCTGTGCCTTTCGGGATCACTTTGCTCTATATCCCGTTGCAGATGTGGACCTGGTTACTGGCCACTGCCGGCGCGATCGCTTTCTTCAACTACATAAGAATTGGACGCAAACCTTATTGGCTTCAGCACCAGGTGAAGGCTGTTTTCTCTAACCATCGGCAATACCGATTTCTTCCGAACAGCAGGAAATCCAAGCTCGACCGTTCGTGGATTACGGACCAACAAGAAGATGGTCGGTCCCCGCCAAATACGTCAGTAACAATCAATTCGCTTCTACTTCAACACAACAACAACGTGCAGGAGGCTTGGGAAGATGGCACACCGTCTGGGCTATGACGAATTAGCCGATGAAGAAGAATCTGATCGCACGACGCGACGCTTGCGACAACCGCAAGGCAGAAGGCGAGATGCTTCGATTGTCGGACTTTATATGGATGCATTGCGACATAACGAGGGCTCTCTGACCGTGGCTTACGAAGTCAGTATGTCCTACTCCATGTTTGCGGACGATCAACTTATCGACATTCGTTACGACGATATGGCAAGAATGCTGGCCTTTGATAAGCCGTCCGGCACACTGGTCCAGTTCAGGTATGCGACTACTCCCGATCCAGGTCATGCAATCAACAGCGTAATCGCGTCGCGTGCGAGAGCCGGCCACCATGTATTAGCCGGTTTGCTGCAAGCTTCAAATCTCGACTGGCTTCGTACATCGGGCAAACTCCAGCCCTTTCGTAGGAGTGTCTTAACAATGTGGGTACGAGTGCCTCCGCAACAGCGGGGCAACTCCACGATTGACGCACTCGCTAATTTCAAAGGTGCACTACTACTTGAGAAACGAAAGCATGGGTTTTTTCATACTGCCCAGAACGTTTTCAGCATCTACTCACGCACAGCAGACGATTCTGTCGTGAGAAACACCTTGGAAGATGAGGCGCGCTTCTACCAACGTGCAAATACGATTTGGCGACAAATCGAAAACTCATCGCCGCTCACTCTTCGGCGCTTCAGCCGACAGGAATTGTGGGAAGCCGTCTTCTTTGGTCATTGTCAGAATGCGCTTTCAGCTCCCACCTTGCCTGAGAGACCTGGCTGCGATCTGCGCTCTTATTTATGTGCTGAAACGATCGAAGGTGACTTGAACTACCTGATGCACGGGCAATACCCCGTGGCCATCGTGTCGATGTTTACGCCGCCCAATGAATTCGTGACGGCGGATGCATTGCGCGGATTAATAGGACGCCGAGACTTCAATAGCAGACACACCATCGTTACGGAATATCTTTTTCCAGAGCAGAGAAAAGAAACCAAGCGCCTCGACCGGCGTATCAGGCAAGTCAAACGCACCTTCACAAAGCGGGACAATCCTGAGGGAGCTGCGGCACTTCGAAGTCTGCGGGCTGTGCGCGATGAAGTTGCCGGCGCACGTGAATCGCTCTTGCCGACTCGCTTTTACGTCGTTCTATACGGCGAGCGTGCGACAAACCTTGCGGAATTAAAGCACTCGCTGAACAGGTTGGATGAACAGTGCGAACGAGTCACCGCTGCTATTCGACAGATCCCCGGAGCGAATGCCGATCGCGAAGAGCCAGAGGCGCTGCGTGCTTTGTATCCAACTGCAATCGCTGGAGAACTCAGTCCAAAATTGACCGGACGTGAGCTTACCGAGATCTCGAATTCAGTAGTCGCTCTAACGCCAACCGAAGATTCCTGGGCGGGAGCTGATCATCCACATACCGTCATGTCCACAGTGACCGGCCGCTTGATCGGTATCGATCTCTTCGATCGAAATCGAATTCCCTCACCTTTGATTCAGATCATCGCCGCACCTCGAGGCGGCAAGTCGATCCTGATGGCGCAGTTCGCTTGCGACATCCTGGCAAGCCTGAGAGACGTGAGTGTAAATGCCATCGACATCGGCGAGACATTGTTGCCGCTAGTTACCGTGCTCGGTGGTCGTTATATCAGGCCCCGCCCTGATGAGGTACGCGCCATCAACATCTGGTCCTACGCCGTTCTAAAAGACGGTGAAATGCCTGACGACACACAAAAGGCTTTGGTCGTTGGCGATTTGAAGATGCTGGCTCGCGTAAAGGACGACGACAAAACAGCAGAAGACATCATTAGCGCCGTCGTATCGCAAGTCTACGAGAACATCGTTTCGCAGAATGGACCAGGACGTCCGTTGTTTGAACCGACCCTCTCGCATTTTGTGGCACAACTTCGCACCTATCCTTTTGACTCGGAAATCGTTCGGGACAGGCGTGAAACACTCGTCCTGGGGCTCAGCAATTACATCGGACATCCATGGTTGGACGCGCCCACGCATCCCGACTATGAACAGAAATCGCCGTTTGATGTTTACGAGTTAGGTTCACTCAAGGACTTCCCTCAAGACATAAAGCAATCACTCGCCTATCGCATCGCAGCCCATGTCGCGCGTTGTATTGGACGTAGACGCCAGGACGGAACGCGTGCTCCCACAGCTAATTTATTCGACGAAATGTGGGAGATCAAAGAGGAATATCCATTCATCTTCAGAGTGCTCCAGCATGCCGGCCGTAAAGGACCAAAAGAGAATTCGATAACAATACTTGCCACTCACGCCTTTGAAGACATTGAAGACGTGGCCTCGCTTTCAAAGACGGGCAACGTTCTCTTCATCGGCAAACAGCTAGGTGACTACTCGAAGATCGTTGGCCACGCAAAGCTCTCCACAAACGGCGCTGACGCAATCGGTCATATCAAAACTGCTCCCGGCAGGTTCTCACAATTCGTCATGGTCATCGGTACTGGCCCAGATCAGGTTGTCGAACTAATTCAGCATGAGCTTGGTCCATTGATGCTGTGGATCCTCACTACGAACGCCGATGAAAGGAATGCCCGAAGTGTGGTTTCCGCGTACCACCCAGAGTGGTCAGAGATACAAGTGAATAGTTGGCTGGCTCAGCGGTACCCGCGCGGCTTAACCGCTGTTGGCTTACGTGAAATCGATGAAGCCTTGCTGCAAGCTGCGGCCTAACTTCGATAACAGTTTCAGATCGTCAGATCAAGAAAGGAATTGGAAATGAAGAAGCTCGTTAGATGTCTTTTGCTCGGTGTGCTCATCGGTGACTTCCTGTTGGCGCCAACTGTACAAGCACAGTTTACTGTGTTCGATCCAGCCCAATACTCGCTGCAAATCGAACGACAGATTGAAGAGGCCAACCGTTGGCTTGAGCGTGTTAAACAATACTCCGAACAAATCAATAAACTCGCTCAGCAACTTAGCACGATGAAGGGGATATTAGGCGAGGCCGAGAAGCTCGTGCTGCACAATTCAAATCTAACACGCACGATGGCCCAGCTCGGGCAAACAGTGCGCGATGTATTCGCACTTAAACGTGCGATGGAGACGATGGTGATCTCCCGTCTGAATATGATCAAGTCAATCAAGACACGTCTTATGACTGGCATCTTCGATCCTGAGGCGGATCTGCGCGATTTCGAGGATTACTTGCGCAATTCGATCGGGCGAACATCACAGAGCAAGATTGCGACCATGAATCGCATTGCGATGTTTGATGCGACCTTGGCGCGTCTCTATCACGACCTGCAAACTGCGCAAGCCAGACAGGCAGGTGCCGCTCAACAGCTAAAGCAAGCCAAAGAAAAGCTTGACGCTGAGCTTGCAAAACCATCGTCAGAACAGTGTGCAAGCTGTATCTCGGATCTGAAGCAGGAGATCGCTTCGTGCGAAAAGATGATCGCAGATCTCGATACGCAGATCACTAATCTTTCAACGCAGATCGAAGACAGGGTAAAGCTGTACAACCTCACGATGGAAGAGCGTGTGAGGATTGCGAACCGAGTTCGAGCGACTGACGAAGCATGGAAGAGTCTGAACATCGTTAAGGATGACATCTTCCAAAAGATCGAAAACGGCGGCATGCCCGCTCCACCTCGTCGTCCACAGTAGAGTTTGGAGTCTGCTCATGAGTCTAAAGCGATCGGTACAGCTTGTTGTTTTACTAACAGCGCTTCTTCTACCTGTCGTTGTCCAAGCACAAGCGCCTACGCCCGCGCCGTCTCCAGTTCGATCGTTGTCAGATAACATTTCGGCGCTGTCGCAGCGTGCCGCCGGACTCTTGCCAGACTTCGATAACGAGATCGTTTCGAAGCTGATGGGCTGGTTCGAGCTATTGGCCTGGGTACTAGGTAATTGTCTGGCCGGCTTCGCAATGCTGCGTGTGATCCGGGAAGACAACGGCGAAGGTTCGGGTCTTTACTGGTGGTTTGGGAGGCTGGCCCTGTTCTTCATGCTCTCAGGAACTAGCCTGGCGATTATCAATACGATGAGCGCCATCGGCTACGAAATCGCAAACGGTAATGAGAGCCGACAGAGATCCATCCTGCATGAACTCTACGTGGCGCAGCGCGACAGCTTTAACGACTCGTATGCAAAATTTCAGCAGAACATGTTTACCGTGAAGGTCGACGGCCGCGAGACTGCGATCGAGCCAGTGCCCCTTGGGAATGGAGCGGTGTTGGGGATCATCGTCGATACCGACAGCGCGATTCAGGATTTCGATCGGAAGGTAGACGTTTCGCAATGGAACATCTCTACAATGATGACATGGCTCAACTTCGAGCGGGCCCTAATCGAATTCGGGGATCTAATTCTAGTGCTTCTCGGCGCCGCGCTAACTATGGCGCTGAAACTCGCGATGCCCTTTATGCTCGCCGGCATTGTCGATAGACACATCGCCAGCAAAACCACTTACCCGTTTTTCTACGGGGTTATCGCCATAACTTTATTGTGGCCGTCTGTATCCAAAATCATCCGAATTGTGGCCTATATGTGGGGAAACGTCGCCATGGCCGTAGGCGACAGCAGTCCTTTATATATATGGAACTATGAAACCATGCGCGCAATCACAGATCCCTTGGCTCAACCGCAATACACGATTGCGTTAGCTGCCTTCGCAATGGGTCTTGGCGCGCTCTGCCTCTACGGTACTCCGTTCATCTCGCTCTATTTCTTATCTGGTCGCATTTATGAATCTGTAGCTACCGTCGTCTCGAGTTGGATGGGGGCGATGGTGGGGACTGGCATAGAGAAATACAGCGCCGAAGCCGCTGCCTCAATCACTCGACAAGCTGAGGCGACACAGTACAACGCAGGCTACCAGGCTGACGTCACTCGGTCTGCCGGACAATTGCAGGCTGGCAACATGCGAGCGACTGGACAGCGAGCTTCGCAGATGGCCGCGATTCAAGCAGCGTTAACCAGCCAGACAGCAGCAACTTTAGGAGCCGCGACGACGCAGCGAATGATCATTCAAGCCGCCGCCGGATTTCAGAAGACCCAAGTCGGTGCGGAGGTGTCTCGCGGTATTCGTGAGACAAACATCTCTCGCGATCAGCAAGTTGGCACGTTCAGCGCAGCCGCTGACAAAGAGAAGACGATGGCGGCGGCAGAATCGCACGCTGCAAAAAACGACCTCTGGGGTCGAAATCTCGCCGAGGCAATTCCTCCAGAGATTCCAATTCTCCGCCCGGTCCTGAGCGGCGGTTTTCACAACGTCGCTATAGGCAATCGCAATCGCGGCGTGAATCAGACCGCGGATGCTTATCGAGATGGCGTCACCAACCTTCAAAACACTGCGACGTCGCAATCGGTTTCCAGCAGTCAACAATACGAGTCGGACATGAAAGTCGCGATTGATCAACAGGCAGGAGCCCAGATCGCAGGAGTAGACGCTGGTGCAGGTCAAGCAATCGGTGGGTACCAGAGAGGCGCTGCTCAAGCGCGTGGTGGCGTGGACCAAAACTATCAGTTAGAACTCGGTGCCAACAGGGAAATTTACGGTAGTCAAGTCGATGCAGCCGGACAGATCCGGAGTGCGGGTCTGGAAGCCGCGAAACTACGTCAGGCCGCCGCGGTGATTGCCGCAGTTGGTAGGGAGATCTCCAGAGAAGTAGGACAGGGCATGCGCATTCGATTCTGAACCTTCGGTGATGGAGTTTCCAAGGTTCTTCTTGCGCACTGGATGATGTGTGGAATGAAACTCGGAATGGTGCGGCTGGGTGCGGGAGCCGCTGCTTCTTAGGATTAATTCGGTTACTCCAACCTATCAACCGTCTTAATAATTAAAAAATCGGTATGCCCTCTCCCATATTTAGGGGGGCGAGCACTTGGAAAAGCTTGTATGAGCGGACACGGTTGACCGGTCTGAGCTTCTGAAGCTCGCCTATAACCGCCACACTAACTCCTTCCTTGAAGGCGTGTTGTGCATGCTTAAAGTCGAACGGTTTGAGCTCAACTATAGCGCTAATCAAGCGATCACTTCCGGGCTCAAGTAGCTTTAGGAAAACCTCGCCCTTATCGGCATTTCCGATCATTTGTACTCGACCTACATAATACGCGTCTCGAATTTCCTCTTCCGCAAAAAACTCATTTGTTAAATCCTGTATGCTTCCGAATAGACCACTCGAAACATCGATGGAGATCTTCATTTTTTCCATGGGAAAGGGCCACGCGAAACGGCATTGAATTGAAAGACTTCCGCCTTCAGTTGGTGGACGCATATCAAGTAAGACATCGCATACATTAGCGATAAAGCTATCATTCTCCAGATGCTCGCTAGGATCCGAAATGTGAGGTGATCTCAAACGATGCAGCTCATCTTCTTTCAAAGCCTTAACCGTGGCATCGATCGCGCTGATGATCCGCTCGATCTGTGCTCGACCGTAGTGAGGCTCAATTTTGTCTTCGATCGAAAACGCGTTCACAGCTCCACTCACTAACGCGGCTAGCAAGCCTGCGCCGCCTGCCCCTCCACCGGTTCTTACTGGATAGACAAAACTAACTCTAAAGGCACTTGCCTCAGTCTCAATACGGCAAAGATTTCCCAAATTTCCGAACATCGGGATGAATTCACCGTAAGAATGGCCAATGGCAGTCCAGAGTCGGAAAGCGGAGCTAGGCGGATTAAAAAGATTAAGCATTCTCTTGCTAGCGTCGAGAATTCTCACGGCTAAGTGCAGCGGTATGATCCCGTTTTCAATGCTCGGATCATTAACTGAAAACGATACGATATCGGATGGGGTCAGTAGATCTTCAAGAATGTCGAGCGGAGTGCGCTTCTCATGCTCCGCTAAGACTTTTATTGAATCGGACAAACGATCCACATAATCACCAAACTCTTTATCGAGAGGTACAACAATTTCTGAACTCCCATCGCTTGAACGGAAGACTGCCACCGAGTCGGGAAACCCAGTAGCCTTCTGCCATCCGGTCGCAAGTAGATAGGCGTCCAGAGTCTTGGGTTCAACCCGCTCGATTAAATGCTCAGGAAACTCCTTATAGGCCACGACCGATCTCCTCGAACCGAGCGACTTTCTCCATAATTACGGTTAAGGTCTCTGGAGTAAAAACATTTGTTCTCGAGATCCACACGGTTTTCGATTTCTTGTTTTCGACAGCCGGTTGCCCCTTAAGATTATGCCAGTAAAGGCAATGTCGAAGAATCAAACTATCTTCACTCATTGTAAGCCATTGAGAATTCAAAGTGGGCAAAGCCAAAACGACTAGGAGTCTCGGACACAATGTACGTACTTTCAGTTCGTTATAGTTCTTAATAGGCAATTCGAACGAGAACCGGTTGCCGTCAGATCTCTCGAAAGCCGTCGCTTTTACTTGTAATTCCAAACTCACGGATTGAAGCTCATTGAGGGTAGCGTTTGGACGTTTGGAGGAAATGATCACATCGACGCTGTCCCGGTCCTTCCTGCGGTAGTCAAGTGCAAAGCCCGCTCTTGACGCTACAGCGTGAACGCAAGCATAGCTCAGTTCTTCTTTTATATCGTTCTCAGTTAGCGATTTACCCTGTCCTACAACAAGGGGATTGAGGGATAGCATCGTTGTGAAGTTATGATCTACGCTTCTATTCGCCGGTGATTCGACTCTTGTAACTGTTCGAACCGGAAAGACACCTGGGGCGCAGAGGATCAGTCGACAAACGCTTAAAGAGTCTAGGATAGCCGTTGAGTTCAGTCAATTTCGAACGAAGTTGGAAAGAGTTTTTATCAAAGCTATTGAAATTCTTGGATGTCCCATCAATTCTCACAAGAGTGCAATTTATTCGATTCCGTATTCTTCGATCACATCTTTGGTACGACTCACTATTTCCGGCTTACTGCTTTGCATTAACTTCTTTAGAGTGTTGACGGCTAAACTCCGGTCGAACCCCCACAAAGACTTTGCTGCGTATAAGGATATCAATTCGTTCTTGCTATTCGTCCACGCAGTCAATTGGTCTAATGCTCGGTTTACTGCCGCTGTTACGAGTCCAAACTGACGCGTGCTTGCCACCTTTCCAACATCCAGACCTGATCGCTTCGCTGCAAGAACATTACCGTGAGCGATCACCAATTCAGATAAGGCTTTAGCAATTGGTACGTCCATTTCAGCTGCACAGACCCTCGATTGATCGATAAGCGTCTGAACCGTTACTCGGGTCGGTAGGTTGATTGCGATTTTGTCGAGTCTGTCAGTATCGGGATCGTCTTCTTTGATTGTTTCAGATATCAGAAGTTCTGCAAGTGCCTGTTGATCCTTTTCACTTTGCGACTCAAACGCACGTCGTGCCAACTCTCCATCGAGCATAATCAACTGTTGGAGAAAATCCGCACCCCTTTGACGGTCCAGAAAGCTCAAAGCGACCTCACAAGGTCAGTAAGGAGATTGTTCGAAACGATTTCTTGCCACAGAGCGCCGACAGTTAGATCCGGTTCGATGAGACTTTCGCTCTTCAGCTCGTTTACTTTCCTCTTGAAAATGTCACGGGCGATACGTTCAGGAATTTCGAGCCAATATCCTTCTTCAACAGTTTCGAATGCATATGAGCTAAGAAGTCTTTCCTTCGCAAAATTATCTATCTTCGCCGCTTCCCGGCTCTTTTCCCTTTCCAGAATCCTATCAATCAAGGCTTTCACAAGTTTTGCTTGTGTCGTTGGCAATTGCTTGCTTTGCTCATATTCAATAATAAACAGCCGAAGGTATAGGGGAATCCGGGCCAGATGGACCAATGACGTTTGTTGTTCCCATTGCTCATTGTCATTCACACCTAATTCGGATAGAAGACTTTTCGCGCTCTCGGTGTCACTACTAAAATGCCGGTTAACGTAGTCAATTACCTGGTCCCGGCCCATACGACAAATCTCATATTTCCGAAGTCGTCTTGTTAAATACTGCTCGTTGAGCATTCGCTCCTCGTAGGCTGAAGTCCTACAGCAGACTAAGGCAGCATTTTTCTCATACTTGTTAAGAAATCTAACCAGCTCTTGATATGCGTCCGTCTTGAACGAGTCACGAATCTCGTTAAGCCCGTCGATTAAAAACAGGCAGTTTCCTTTGATTAGTTCCGGCTCAACAGACGCACGGCTTACATCCAAGAGGTCAAATTGGTCTTGGACCAGATCCCGACAACCATGTGCCGGATTCCAAGCAGCTAAATTAATAAGTACTGGTAATGAGCCATTTGTACCATCTAGGATCGCATTACTGGCATCGACGGCGATTCTCCACATAGCGGTCGTTTTGCCGGCGCCTGATTCGCCTAATAGCAGTGACACGTTGCCCGCACTCGGGATGGAGCTCACCATCACTTCGGACGACGCCGCTGCACCCGAACTGGTAAGAACGGCAAGGGTATCGACTTCTCGGTGCTGCGCCTTTAACGGCGTGTATCTCTGGAGCCATTCTTGATGCAGCTTTAAGACGTATTCGGCGTAAGCAGTGGGACTAAGATCTTTGCCCGGCGAGAATCTTTCGATTATGAAAGATGACATGAAGAACAGGTCAGGATGGAGAAACCTAAGCTCTTTGTGTTGTGTATCAACCAGAGTCGCGATGCGCTCCAAGTCAAAGAACTCAAGATCCCACCTGTAGCTCTTCTTTACCTCTTCTTTTTTATTATCCTTTTCTGTAGCGGTAGGGCTACTGGTTGTGAGGAAAACAACCGTATTGCATACATGGCCGTGCTTCTTTATTTTTTCCAAATCTTCATCGAGCTTGTCGTTCCAATCCTCAAGAACGCTATAGCTGAAAATCGTAACTTTCCCTGTCGATTTGTGGACGTCAATTGCGTCGCGTCCACGATCTTTGTGGCCGCCTAACGGTTCGATGTTCGTATAGCCAACCTCTGACATCAGGTTATTGCTGAAGCACTCAAACTGTATGTAGTCGGTTACGTTTTCGAGATCGTACTTTGTAGCGCGTGAGCCCATAAGAAAATTGAGCCAATTCTATCTTAACTGATGTCCCTGCTGCTGCAGGAGATGGTCATTTCTATGACGGCTGGCTACTATTTCCGTGGCCTACGGTAGACCGGAGTGCGTTGTTCGAGGAGTTCGGGGTGTCTAGACTCGATAATGTAAGCAAGTCCCTGATAGCCGATGCCCAACAGCTTTGCGGCGTAGCTCACTCGTCCATTAGTTTTTGCGAGTGCTTCACTGATTAGGTTTCGCTCAAACTTCAGGACTTCGTCCGCTAAGTCAATGGGTTCGTTGATAAGCGAAGTCTTTGTCTCATCAGTGCCTGAACCATGCTGTATTTGTGAGGCCAGCTTTGCTCCGGCTGCTTTGAATCTCAGTAGTAATTGCTGGCTTTGACAGTTCGTGAGCCATTCGCTCGCTTGCAAATAAGCGGCAGCCAACACCCCGCGCGCAAGATCCTCAATCTCTTCAATCAGAGTGAGCGCCGCAAGTCCGGCTTTATTCAATGCACCAATATCATGGGCGACCTCAATCGCTTCCTGAAAAGTGAATCGCGCTTGTTCTTTTTGTCCAAGCCTCGCTAACGTAATCCCGTGATTGATCAACGTGTCAGCTAAGAGAACCTGATGCCCGCTTTTTCTGAGTCTCCTTGCTGCACTACGCGCTACTGCTTCCGCTTCGTTAAGCCTTCCCTGATCAATAAGCAGTTGTGCTCGTGTGTCATCTATCTGGGCGACAACTGCCTTGTCTTTAATGAGCGATGCTAGACGCCGTGCCTCAATTAGATATTGGTGAGCTTCTTTGAAGCGGCGCATCTGACGCAGAAGATTCCCGATGTTGTTCTTTACCTCCGCTCGAAAGATGGTGTTGTGGGCCAGCTTGAAGTAATGTTCTGCTTGCTCATACTCCTTGATGATCCGGCGAAAGTAATCCGCTCTATTCTCTGAGGTGACCAGCTTGCGAAGCGTCATTGCACGCTGATTGTGGAACGCTCCCTTGAGTGTGGGGTTGGGAATTTTCCTGAATAGCGCGGCGTTATTGTTGAGAAGTTTTAGAGAGTGGCTGTAGCGTGAGGCGGACCATTCGACGATCGACAGAAAGATAAGGGCGTTTGCGCGCGTGTTTCCCTCGATGGTTAGTTTTTGCAGTGCCTCAGTCAGCATGATTCGTGCTTCATCCAACGCACCAGCCCACCAATAGCAAAAGCCCAACTCAGCCCGCGCCGCCGCGACACGCAGGAGATCTCCTAATGACTCGAACAACGTGATGCTCTCGCTTATTAAATCTTTCGCGACGTCCTGAGCATCACTGATTTGATTCTTGCTGCCAATCCATCTGGTGAGAATACCTACGTGAAGTAGAACCTCGGCAGCCATCGGAGGGTTTAGTCCTTCGAGTTGGGGACGCTCGCCAAACTTTTTCCAGAAGGGACGCATGACCTCTCGCGCCCTGTCGTAGTCGCCTCTGTCCTTAAGTTCTACAGCGGCCTGACATCTGAGCCAGGCGCTTTCGTTGAGCGTAAGGCGCGAGGAATCCAGCTTCGCCAGAGTCGTCCTCATTGGACCTAAAACCTTTCGAGTGGACGGGAGGAAAAGTGACTGCGAGCGGATAGTAGTTCGCTAAGCCCTTACCTTGCAAGGAATCTTTCCTTATTGTCTTATGTGCCGATGCCAGAGATCTGGTAACTCTCAAACAGGAGAAACTCAAATGAAGCGACTTACTTTGGTGCTAATCCTTACGTGCGTCCTGTGTGTCTCAGCACTGGCGGGCGATATTCCAACGGCTGGCGTTGCGTCTACTCCACCGCCACAGCCCACAACGCAGAGCACAAGCAGCAGCATTGCTACAACGATCCTTCTGACCGTTCTCAGTTTGATGCGTTAGGCAATAGGGTGGCTGAGTGAGGGAGTCCGAACCCGCTCAAGCGGGGGTGGACAGGTGTGTCTTCGCTGATGCTAAAAGTCTGGCATAAAGTGGGATTGGAACGTCTTCGTTTAGATCTTGCGATGCGTTGAAAGCGGCAGATATAAAGCCGCTCATGGCCGAAGTTCTGTGATGTGAAAGAACTTTGAGCAGCTATCCCACATGCGGCCCAGAGTGTGGGTTGGAGGGCGTCGACCTTTGGGGGAGCTCGGCGCCCTTCGTTTGAAGGAACTAAGCAAGTTGCAGCCGCTCGCGGGCACGTTCAATTCGCTGGTAAAGCGACACCCTGTCAGTTCGTAAGATACGCGCCGTTTTCGTATGGCTACCCGTTTTTGCTAGTAACTGGCCGTAAAGTTGAAGCGTGACTCGATCCAGAAACTGATCGAGTGACTCGTTCTCATGGTAAACAAGTGGAATCTGTGATGTGGCAGTCAGAGCAGTTCCAGGCAACGCTGCATGGATATCATCTACACTAATCGTCGCTCCTGCCGACGCCGTGGCAACTAACCGATCCACAACGTGTCTGAGTTGTCGAACATTACCCGGCCAACCGTAAGTGGATAGCATGGCGATGGCGTGGTCTTCGATTTTGTGCTTCTGAGAACGCGTCAATTTCTTTTGTGCTTGATCCAAAAAATATTGAATAAGGATCGGAATATCTGATGGTCGGCTTCGGAGTGCCGGCGTGTTTATCGTCAACACAGCGATTCGATAAAAAAGGTCTGATCGAAAACGGCCGGTCGTCGTTTCCTGGGCCAGGTCGCGATTAGTTGCGGCAATGACGCGAACATCAACAGAGATCTCCAAGTGTCCCCCAACAGGTCGGAAAGCGCTCTCTTGGAGAACGCGAAGCAACTTTACTTGGCTGCTCGGCGACATCTCGCCGATTTCATCAAGAAAGATCGTTCCGGTGTGCGCGGCTTCAAAAAGACCCTTCTTGTTGTGGTGCGCACCGGTGAAGGCTCCTCGTTCATAGCCGAACAGTTCTGATTCCAGGAGCGTTTCAGTAAGCGTGCCGCAGTTTAGGGAAACAAACGGTTTCTTCGCGCGTGAGCTTTGAAGATGAATGGCGCGCGCCACGAGTTCTTTTCCGGTGCCCGATTCGCCGGAGATCAGCACCGTGAGATCGCATCGGGCCGCCATACGGATCTGACGATTCAGCATCCTCATCGCAGCGGATTCGCCGACGAGTCCATAATCCGATTTAGTCACGTGCGAATTCATAGGACCTGATTGGGGAGCTTGGTTTAAGGAAGAGACCTCCTGGTTGGTTCTAATGACGCGGCAAACGGACAAGAATTCCACTGGGAGGAAAATATTTTCGCGTCACTCGGTCCACACGAAAAAAATATTTTCACGTTGCTGGAAGTTGAGTCGATTTCTTTCGTCTATAGAGAATGTCATTTCAATGTGAGAATCATTTTGTTTGAAGTTGCGCATAATGCTCTACGACATGAAGAAGCAATTTCGATCAACACTTCGGTGGTACAGCGTGCGAGTGATGCATGGCGTCTTGCTAATTCTGATGGGCTGTGTCGCCGGTTTGGCGCAGGGTTTCGTCACGGTTGACAAGAACATCGAGGTGCTGGGCGTTCCGCCGGTGCCGGCATCTCTGGCTGCTGAGGTCACGCCGTATACGCAAATTTATGGCTTGCCAATAGCAGGTTGGGATCCCACTAAACGGGAGATCTGGTTGAAGGGATTGTCGAGCGTAACCTGGATCTCAAGAGTTAAGAGTCCCGGCGCCAGCCCTGAAACTTCGTCGATTTATATCCAATCGCCTGGTATCTATGACGTTTACTTTCAACCGCAATACAAGTATCTCGCTTACACGAAGGACACGGATGGTAACGAAAACTTCCAGCTTTATCTGTACGAGATCGACGGCGGTAACTCAAAGCAACTGTCTGACGGGAAATCGAGAAATACTGAGCCAGTATGGGCCAACGCTGGCGACCAGATAGTTTATAGCTCAAGTCCTTCAGGTTCCGTCGGCGTGAATCTGAGAGTGCTGAATCCTTTCGATCCCAAAACAGATCGTCTGCTGGTTCAATCTTCCGGAAGCTATCTGAAAGCTTACGGATGGTCCCCTGATGATAAGCGAGTCGTGTTTTGCGATTTCCTGTCCAACACAACGAGCACGCTCTGGCTGATCGACGTATCGACTGGAAAAAAGGTGCTTCTCTCGCCCGAAAAAGATGAGCCAGAATTCTATGACTTCCCTCAATTCACGAAAGATGGAAAAGGTGTCGTTGTTCTCACAGATCACGATTCAGATGTGAGAAGGATTGCAAGTATCGATCTCGCCTCGCGTAGATTTACCTACATACCATCTGACCCTAAGTGGGATGTAGATGAGTTTCAAATATCGCCCGACGGTAAAACTGTCGCGTTTACTACGAATGAAGATGGCGTATCTCGGCTTCATTTATTTGATTTGGATAAAGCGAAGGAAATATCCGCTCCAACGATTCCACTGGGAGTTATCTCCGATTTGAAGTGGCATTCAAACTCAACGGATCTCGCCTTCAACTTCAAATCACCTCGTACTGCGAATGATGTCTACGTAATCAATCTCGGCACTGGGAAGGCTGAGTTGTGGGCGAAGAGTGTCACGAACGATGTGGATACTCAGAAGTTTTCGCTACCTGAAGTAATCCACTGGACTACTTTCGACAAACGCACTATTTCGGGATTTCTTTATCGGCCGACCGCTAAATTCACTGGTAAACGCCCGGTGATCATCGACATTCATGGTGGACCAGAAGAGCAATATCGACCCACCTTCGGTTACGAAAACAACTATTTTCTGAATGAGTTAGGAGTAGTCAAAATCTATCCAAACGTCCGTGGCTCATCTGGCTACGGCAAGAATTTTCTCAAGCTGGATAACGGATTCAGACGCGAAGACGCTTTAAAGGACGTCGGCGCCCTATTGGATTGGATCAAGGCGCAACCTGATCTGGACGCCGAGCGTGTGATGGTCGAAGGCGCGAGCTATGGGGGGTACCTTGCGCTTTCGACCGCATACGTCTACAGCGATCGAATAAGAGGAACGATTTCCGATAGCGGCATTTCGAACCTGGCGACTTTTGTGGAGCGAACAGAAGGATGGCGACGTGGGCTCCAGCGTTCAGAATTTGGTGACGAACGCGATGAGAAGATGAAGCAGTTTATGGAACGCATTGCGCCTTTGAATAACGCGCAAAAGATCAAGAAGCCGCTGCTTCTGATCCAGGGTCAGAACGATCCGAGGGTTCCAGCTGCTGACACAGCCAAGCTGGTGGCTGCAACCAAGAATCGAATTCCGATCTGGTATGTCCTGGCCAAAAACGAAGGGCACGGATTTGCGCAATTAAGCAATCGAAATTACCGGCTGTACGCAACGATACTCTTTGTCAAAGAGTTCCTGCTCAAATGAGCATAACCTTCAACCTCGAAGTCACAGTTTTATCGTGGCGAAAACACTAGGAGTATGGATATGAAAAAACTTAAGGTCGCTGTATCAAGTCTTTGTCTAATTGCGTTGCTGACATTTAGTGTACCAGCCGTAGCTCTTGCTTCGGATGGACCACAAGGAGGTTCCAACTCGGGTCCGAGTGCTCCGCCCCCGCCGCCTCCACCGTCGGGGACTTTGGGAAAGATCGTCGGCATTATCCTCAATCTGATCAGTTGAAATGGGAGTAGTAAGAGGGTGAGCATGCCGCGGTGCTCACCCTCGACAACTCTTTCGGAGAGGTATGCGAAAGATTTGGCTTCGACGCACGGTCCTGTTCAGCAGTGCACTACTGCTATGTATCATTAGCCTACCCATTCGAGCTCAGCAATCTCAATCGATAAAGAACGAAACCGAATTCATTCTTGCTCTCGTCAAAAACAGTAAAGAGCCGAAAGAGATCACCAGCCTTCTGCACGCTAACGCTTCGCTTGTTACTGACAATTTGTGGGAAATCTTGATGGGCATGGCAGCTCAGAAGTTTTATCAAAACTCTGAGCAGGCGTTTCGATTGTATGACCTGGCCCGTGAAGTGGCTCTGCAACTGAATGATCAGAAGCGACTGGCGAAGACGTATTACAACATCGCGAGATCCCATTCGGGCTTGGGTAATTATGACAACGCTACGGCCGCTTACTTGGAGAGTCGAAAAGCCTTTGAAGCAGCAGCCTCAGAACGAGACGTAATTTACATCCTCGCCGACTTAGGAATTGTTAGCTTGCTTCAGGAGCGTTATGACGACGCCCGAGAGTATTCAGAGGCCGGCATTAGTTTGGCTGAGAGACTTAAGCGTAGCGCGGCACCAGCCGGTGCCTGGCCGGACGCATTTGGGATAGCCGGATCTCTACGGACGCTCGGCGAATTGTCATTGCGAGATGGGGATATCGACCAAGCAATCTCACAATTTCAAAGGGCTTTAAATCTTCTTAACGAATTAAACAGCGATCACATTTACGACTTTTACGTTACTGAAACGTATGCGGGACTGGGCCGTGTTTATACGTCCGCCGGCGATCACGTCAAAGCGCTTGCGTCTTTGAACTCGGCACGACAAACAGCGACTGCCGCGCAGATACCGAAGGTGCTGAGTAATTTAGGCTACCTATATATGGAGCAAGAAGACTATGCCCAGGCAGATGCACACTTTCACCAGACTCTGAAGATCTACCGTTCCGAAAACAATCAAAGAGAAGTATCGAGAGTAGTCCTCAATCTCGGCGTGGTCCAACAGCGGCAAGGCAAACTCGACGAAGCGCTAGCACTCTTTAGGCAGAGTCTTGACGCAGCAACTGCGACGAAGGTCGTCGACGTCGAGATTGCAGCGCTCGAAGGCATCGGCGTCGTATTAACCGCTCAGTCACACTTTGATGATGCATTAAGAGCTTTAGAAGAAGCCCTCGGAATAGCGCGCGAAACACAGGACAAGATACGTGAAACCGAGTTGTTGTGGCGCACAGCGCAGACGTATTTGCAGATGCAGGATTACGCACGAGCTGAGCAGCTCGCCCAAGATGCCGTCGTCGCAGCTCATACGATACGGTTACCAAAACTTACCTTCTTGGCAATGGCAACACTCGGCGATGTATTTGCTGCGAATCACAAGACAGAACTGGCCATTAAGACCTTGAAAGATTCGATCGACGAGCTCGAAACCTTGCGCGATCGCGTAGCTGGACGGGAGGAAGGTCTTCAGCTGTTCTTTGAAAATAAGGTTGGACCATATCACTCGTTGGTAATGTTGCTGACCATGCAAGGCAAGGACTTCGAAGCCCTGCTCTATGCCGAACGTGCAAAAGGCCGCGTATTGCTTGATGCGTTAAGCGGAAGCAGGAGTGATTTGGCAAACGTTCTAACTCGGAGTGAAACAATTGAAGAGCAGCATTTAATAAAGAAGATTTCAGAGATTAACCAACGGATCAAGTCGCAGCCGGCCAGAGACACGCAAACTCAAAATGAACTCTACAACCAGCAAGATGCAGCGCGGCTCGAGTTGGCATCTTTTAAGGATAGAACCTATGTAGCGCATCCGGAACTAAGACTACGGTCGGGTGCCGCGCACACGTTTACACTCGCGAGCGTTAAGACTCTTACGTCTGCTAGTGACCTCGCATATCTGGAATACGTGGTGACCGAAGGGAAACTCGGTGTCTTCATAGTGAAGCGAAATCGGGTAACCAACGAGCCGGGCATCAGATACTTGAACTTGCCAGTTAACGTTGATGAGCTTCGACAAAAAGTGAACCAGTTTCACTCTATGTTGGCAGCTCGTCATCCAAAGCAAAGGACGTTGGGCCGCGAACTCTATCGATTACTAGTCGAGCCCGTTGCAGACGAACTTCAGAACGTCAGAACTGTCTGCATTGTGCCCGATAGCTTCCTCTGGACCTTACCGTTTCAAGCACTAACAACGAAGCGCGGAAATTACTTGGTAGAACAATACGCCTTGTATTACGCACCTTCCCTGAGCGTGCTGCACGAAATGAATGACCGCTCCAGGCAAACGATTACCAACGGATCACTTATCGCGTTCGGAAATCCAGTAATTGGTCGGGATGAGAAACTTAATCAAGACTTATGCCCTCTGCTTGAAGCTGAAACAGAAGTCGCTGAAGTCGCAGCGACGGTCCTTTCCAAACTGAAGAAAGTATTGGTAGGTCGTGAGGCCGATGAAAAAAGCTTTAAGGCTCTTGCACCAGGATACGCGACGATTCATCTTGCAACTCACGGTGTGTTAGATAATAGGGATCCTTTGTACTCCCATCTACTTCTTACAAAGACAGACGGCGACGTGGAGAACGACGGATCACTCGAGGCGCGAGAGATCATGAACATGCGCCTCAATGCCGACCTAGCGGTCCTATCTGCTTGCGAAACAGGAAACGGCCGAATCAGTCCTGGCGAGGGAGTCATCGGAATGTCATGGGCCTTCTTTGTCGCCGGAACTCGTTCGATGGTGGTCAGCCAATGGCGGGTCAATTCTGCAAGCACGTCGCAGTTAATGAAGAATTTCTATGAAGCACTCTCGAGGCGGCGAGATCGTGGCAACAAATCAGAAGCCTTACGAGAAGCATCGATTCGGCTTCTTAAAGATCCTCGCTATCGCCATCCATTCTATTGGGCCGGCTTTGTTTTAGTGGGCACCAACTAGGATGATACTCGTGGACGTAAATCGTGATTCAGCTTAGAATGTGATTACTATATGGAGTTGCATATGCCTCATATCGTTACCCATTACTTACCTGAATTAGAAGAACCTGAACGATCTTTCATTCAACGTCTAACGGCTGGAATGTCTCACGAGAGTACTCAACAATTTGCAGCCGCTTATCGGCAGGTAAGAAAAGATCCTCAGACGCTCCGACTCATGGCGATCATAGGAATCGTTGCGGTCCCAGGACTTCATCGCTTTTGGGTGGGCCACATGGCGATCGGGATTCTGTATCTGATAACTTGGGGCCTACTTCTGTTTGGAACCATCACTGACATTATCAAGTACAGAGAACTCGCTTTTGGTTACAATCGACAGGTTGCAGGGCGCATCGCCGCTAATCTATACGACTCGAGCCACCGAGGTTGAGTAAAGGTGAACTCGCTTTCATTACCTCGGAGTTTTGATTTGGCGCTACTCAGGACGTTAGAGGTAATCAAAACGATATTTCAGGGATTTTAGGGTGTAAACTCACCCCAAGACGCGATGTTACGTAAAAGGCGCTGCGAGACTTGGAAGATCGTATCGCAGGGTGGGATCAGCGTCAGAGAGAGCAACCGAGCGGAACGTCTCTATGAGGCAGCCAACAATATACAAAGCGCCATTGATAAGCTAATGACCTTTGGTGCATTTAGTTCTGACATGCACAGAGAGCGTGATAAAGTTTCAGCATAAAAGGCCTGCTCGCCGAACAGTCTCAAATGACCTAGTGAATTCTAAAAGGCCGATTCTTATCCAAAACCGCAATTATGATTACAACGAAAGCAGCCAAGCGCGTCACGTAGACTGCCGGATTAAACCGGTTGAGTTCACCCATGATAACCAACGCCCACCAGCTAACTGACAGCAACAAAAACGCTAGCGCAAAAAACCCGAAAAAACGATCGCGCGATTTTCGCCAGAAGCTCAGGAAGAAAACTGAGACCGTAAGACAGCCCATGATCACAGCGCCGTAGATCGTATTTCTCATACGTTAATCCGAAGCTTCCCAAACCAATCCGAACACCAACAGCCCTATCGCCACCACTGCCGAAATAGCACGAAGTATCGAAAGATCAACTGTTGGCACCAGGACCAGGTCGACAAAGACGAGCACATTATTGATAGCTAAACCGAGAAAGCATAGACTGCTCCAAAAAAGTAACGGCGTGCGATTATTCAAATAACTACGCAGTAATAAGATCGCACAACACAGGCTCGTCACTGCGCAGAGCAAGTAAACAACCACGGCCATCAGTCATTTCCTTTTACTAATCTGAAGGCTTCAGCGAACAGGCGAATTCGGTTAGATCGTTTAGTCAAAATGAGACTTAAGACCGGGATTCGTTGCTTCGAATAAGCAACTGCCAGCTCATCAACCAAACGTATTGCCTGCGGATCGGATGGATAATACCAATAAGAAGGTCCATTACCTTCTGACTGACCGATCAGTTCTAAAGCCAGAAGGGCTGAAAGCTGTTCAGTAGCAACTTCTTCTTCAACTCCTATCTCACCGGCAACTTCTGAGATTCTCATGGCTGTTGGCTGATTACGATGCAGCAAGAGCAAAATCTCCAACATCACAACAGAGTTGATCTGTTCCCTGATGAACTCCTTTAGTTCTCTTGACAGTTGCGATCGCGCCACGTGAGTGTTTCCCAACCCGATTAGATCTGACTAAAAGAAAAGTCTTCAGCGCGTTCGCGTCAAGACCCACTCCGTTATCGTCCTCAGAACCTCAGGCGACATCGTCTCTTCGATTTGCGCGTATTCCGAGACCGCACCCGTTTTACTCGTTTGAAACAGATGATTAAGATCGGGAAAAGATTTGATCGTGAAGTCTTCGTTCTTCCCGAGCTTAAGGGCAATGGCAATCAGTTCAAGATTTTCCCTAGATGCGACTTGCATATCCAATTCGCCGTTGAGTGCCAGCACCGGCACTTTGACTTTCATTAAAACTGGCATTGGATCAAAGGTGATGAAGTAACGAAACCAGGGCGTCTGGTACATAGGTAGAAAACCTTTTATAGTCGCTTCGACCGGTCGGAAGGCATTTCTTTGAGAATTAGTCATTCCTCTTACGAAGCTTGCTAATTCTTCATTGACTAGCTGCTCAATTCGTTTTCTGTCGACCGCAGTCTTTATGATTTCGTGGATCCGCTTTTGTAGCTCAATTGTTTGCGCGATGATTGCTGGATCTAGTCCCTGGGACTTCTGAATCAATTCCGTTTGCGTGTAAATTACGTCTTCGCCGCATTGTCCCAGACCGGCAAGCAACACAAGGAAGGCAACATCGTTTGAACGCACTGCAACCATTGGCGCGATCATTCCACCTTCGCTATGTCCGATTAGTCCAATTCGGCTTGCTCTGATCTCTTTGCGACTCTTTAGAAACTGGATTCCCGCAAGAACATCCTCGGCGAAGTTCTCGCTGGTTGCGGCAGGGCTTCCGGGTTCGGATCCGCCTATCCCTCGATCGTCGAAGCGTAATACTGCAATGCCGTTTCTTGTTAGGTAATCTGCAAGAACCAGGAACGGTTTGTGACCGGCAATACTCTCGTCGCGATCCTGGACTCCGCTGCCGGAAATCAGGATCACAGCCGGATAAGTCCGAGCGCCCGATGGCAGTGTTAGAGTTCCGGCGAGTTTTACGTTGTCCTTCTCATTCTTAAACGTTACCTGTTCTTCTTTATACGGATAAGGTTTTTGTGGTTCTTGGGGGCGATTAATCTTTGGTAGTTGTCCGAACGTCAGCGTCGCCAACATGGGTATCATCAGAATTTGTAAGGTGGCTTTTGCAATCATGTGATTCTCGCATTCACGTCTGTGGTCGTTGCAAAGCGCAGCTCGCCGCGTTGGCCGGAGTCGCGGCGAGCTGCTCACCCAACTCGATAGACCAAGCCGTTGGGGAGTGGCGACTTAGAAATGAGTTGAGGTTCGGGCACTAGTTGACCTTGTTTTAAGTTTGAGACTCGGGCTGTTGCGGTAACCTTTTGTTTGTAACTCTCTCCATGCTCGCTGGGTAGATAGCCTCCCACAAGCACTGGATGGACCAACGACAAGTACGCTCATTGAATGAGCGTAGCTACAACGCAAATTCTGCAAGGTATTCAGACTGACGAGGGTGGTGGCGCGCGCCCAGCGGCTGGGGCGAGCGTAGGCAAGGATGACAAGCGTGGTGAATAATTGTTTTCAATAGCAGACCGTATGTCTCCCTGGGTACAACAGCCGACGGTCGACAACAAAAGAACCGATTGGGACTGAGGCGTTTTCTCGTCGGCACGCTTTTTTGATTGTGCCATCATCGGCACCCGAAAACCTTCCGCCTCGGTTATCGGTGCCTGTGATGTCTTGTTCGCTTCGTCCGTTTGAACGCTGAGAGTTACCTGCGTTGAAGCAGCAGGTAGCGGGAAAAACTCGAGCCCAACATTGCTGGAGACGCATAAGCATACAAGTGCCGCGACGACGATCAACGCGCGCGCGTCGAGCCAGCCGGGAATGATGAATTGTCTCGACATCTATTGGTTGAAAATTCTATAAGAACCTTTTGGAACGTACAAGCAAAAGATAACTCCGCCTAGTGAGGTAATAGTGTGTTGCTCAAATATTGATCGGTTTCCTGTTTCTGACGGCAATCACTGCAAATTCTGAGCAAGTTGTGACGCAACTTCGTTTGCCGGCGGCCTTTTCTCAAAGTACACGTCGTAAATTGCGCGTGCAGCGGGTGCAGCGAAGCGCGATCCAAAACCAGAATTTTCGATCAGCGCCAACACCGCTAACTCGGGCTTAAACGCTGGAGCATAAGAAACAAACCACGAGTGATCTTTGTTTCTGCCAACGTCTTTTCCTAAACCAACAACCTGGGCCGTACCGGTCTTACCGGCGATGTCGTATCCCACTTTACGAATGGCCGTCGCTGTTCCGGCCTCATTGACCACTGACCACATTGCCTCAACGACGGCTTTCTCCTGCTCCTCGGCGATGGGAATCACGCCTGCCAGGGGATCGCCATACTCCTGAGCCGGACGATAATTATCAGCGTCGGGTTGACCAACCTGACGTACCTCTTTCAAAAGATGAGGCGTGTACAACTTCCCCTCGACGCCAACGGCCGCCACGGCTCTGAGAAGCGAAATCGGAGTTACGAAATCGTAAACCTGACCAAAAGAGGCGTAAACAGTATCGATATCGGTCCACTTGGGAGCACGTGGATTGAAGCGGGCCTTAAATTCCGGCGATGGCGTCCAGCTTACTAATTCATGGGGTAGATCGATATGGGTAGGCTCGTTGAATTTGAATTCATCAACCATCGCCATGATTCCGGAAAGTTCCATCTTCAGACCGAGACGATAAAAATAACCATCGCACGATTTCATGATCGCCGTATGCAAGTCAGGTTTGCCGTGATGGCCCATACAGCGAGTAAACTTGTTTCCAATTTGAATACCGCCTCCGCATGACAATCTCGAATCATCAAGTGTGATAACACCCTGCTGAAGGGCAGCGATCGCCATGGGTATCTTCCAGGTGGACCCAGGCGGGTATCGTCCGCGTATAGCACGGTTATAAAGAGGAGTGTCCGGATCACGCAGCAGCGCTGCATACTCTGCGCGACCCTTTCTGGTAGTGATTCGTTGAGTGAAAAGGTTTGCATCGAAGGTAGGATACGAAGCGAGCGCGAGTATCTCACCGTTATTCGGATCCATTGCTATGATTACGCCGCGCTGGGATGGCGAGTTACGCAACTGTTCTTCCGCTGCTAACTGCAGGTCGAGATCAATAGTCGTCACCAGGTCTTGTCCGGCAATCGGCTCGACGATTTCAACAACATCCTGAATTCTTCCAAGGCTATCGACGATCACTGTGCGGCTACCATCACGACCCCGCAGAAAATGATCGTAAGTCGCTTCCAATCCTTCCTTTCCAATTACATCGCCAGATTTAAGTTCTTTATACTGAGGCAGCTCAAGCTGCCGCGAACTAATCTCGCCCACGTAACCCAGCACGTGGGCCAATAGTCCATTCGCCGGATAATGTCGTTGCGGCCGCTTCTCGACATGAAGTAAAGGAAACTCCAAAGAATGCGCCTCGACCCACGCGATATCTCCGATCGTTGCATTCTCTGTGATCAATATCGATTCGTGAGCGGGGTTCCTTTTGATGTCACTAAAACGCTCTTTCAGATACTCAGGGTCGAGATCCAAGGCGCCAGGCAGTGTCATAAGAAGAGTGGTGAAATCCAGTTCTTTGCCTTTCTCTCGTTGCAAAACAACGTCGTAGACTGGTCGTGAATCCACCAGGATGTTGCCGTGGCGGTCGAGTATGGCGCCGCGAGGCGCGGGGATGGAAAGAATCCGAAGGCGTTGATTGATTGCCCTTTCATGATAAAAATCGCCGTGAACGATCTGAAGGTTATAAAGGCGAACCACGCAAACGCCGAGCAGAACGAACACGATGATCTGTAGCGCGCGTATGCGCGCCTGCAGGTTCTGGGTTCGATCCTCAAGCCTCACGATAGTCTCCAACAGAGAAGACTAACGAGTTGAACTTGGAATTTAATCAGTGAGAATACTCGGCGAAATGAGTGATCACACTTAAGTCAGGCGATCGCGGATTCCGCAAAAGGTGGTGAGCTCAAAGACGATTCCTTGCCTTCGTTGGGAATTGAAGTGTCGCCGGATTCGAGAAGTTCAGTCAGGAGTGTGACCATCTCATCAGGATTGGCCAAATAGTATTTTGCTTTCGACCGATTCCGGCCCACATGTATTGTCCATGCACTTTCCGGAAGACGTGCGAAGAGATCTTCGTCCGTCACGTCATCGCCGGCGGCCATAATGAAATCAGGCATATGGTCCAGACGCAGCAAGCGGGAACAGACTTGGCCTTTATTAGCCCAGAGTGACTTTACTTCCACAGTTTTTTGACCTTTAACGGCTTTCACCGGTGCGTCGGCAAGCATTTGATTCAGATTCGCGACCAGATCATTGGCCAGCCAATCACCAAATTCCGGATCAGCCATGCGGTAGTGCCACACCAGCGAGAATTCCTTTTCCTCAATGAAGCTTCCGGGAGTGCGATCCACAAAATGCTCGAGTATCGGTTGCACTCGATGTTTCCATTCGTCTGAATCTGTGGGATGCGGTTGCTCCCAGGTTTGCGAAATCGGTGACCATATGACCGCGCCGTGTTCAGCTGCCAGCCACAGATTAGGAATGCCCGCAAACCAACGTTCAAGATCCGAACGCGATCGTCCGGAGATTACGGCGGTGGTCGAATGTTCATCACGACCCAACCGCTCAAGCAAATTGATTACGTGCGGACTGGGAACGGCATTCTGCGGCAGTGCGGCAAACGGCGCGAGTGTGCCGTCGTAATCGAGAAGTAGCAGGCGAGATTGGGCCTTCGTAAAAGCGCAAATCAATTGGTCGCTATTTAACGGCAGTGGTTCACCCTGTGACTGTTCAGATCGCGTTTGCGCTGCCCTCGTTAGATTCTTAATAAATCGCTCTCCCCAGGTAAACACATTGTTCTTGTGAACACGTCGATACAAGGCCATCATGCGCTCGCGCTTTTCCGTCTCGCCAAGCGTGAGAGCGCGTTCGATAGCGAGGCTCAGAGCTTCTTCGTCGTATGGATTGACAAGCAGGGCCTCACCCATTTCTGCCGCCGCCCCGGCGAACTCACTCAGAACCAGCACCCCATCGCCGGACGATTTACAGGCGACGTATTCTTTGGCAACAAGGTTCAGGCCGTCTCGCAATGGCGTAACCAACGCCACGTCCGCAGCGGCATAAAGTGCCGCCAGTTCCGCTTGCGGCAAACTGCGACGCAGATAAGTGATTGGAGACCAGTTCGGTGTGCTCCAGTCGCCGTTAATCTCGCCGATGAGCTCATCCACCTCTCTCCGCAAGCGAGTATATTTTGGTACTCGTTCGCGCGAAGGAACTGCCACTTGAATGAGCACTACCTTGCCGCGCCATTCGGGAAAGTCGTGGAGAAACTTCCGGTAGGCACGGAGGCGTTCCGGGATTCCTTTCGTATAGTCGAGCCGGTCGACTCCCAGAATGATTTTGCAAAACCCAAAGCGTTGTTTGAGTTCAGTCAATTGCTTCTTTGTTCCCGGACTCTTCGTCAGCAATTCATTGAATTGGTGTGGCGCGATTCCGATTGGAAGGGCATCGAGTTTAATAGTTCGTCGATCAACTTCTACCCGGTCCATCTGGCTGGTGAGACCGAGCAATCTCAATATCGACGTGCGGAAATGTTGGAGATAGCGATGCGTATGAAAAGCGAGATAGTCTGCGCCTAACATTCCGCGCAATAATTCTTCGCGCCTGGGCAGAATCCGAAACACGGAGGACGAGGGAAAAGGAACATGAAGAAAGAATCCGATAGATATATCCGGCACTATTTCCCGCAGCATTTGCGGCAGCAGTAAAAAGTGGTAATCGTGAATCCATACGATATCGTTCGCACGAACATGTTTCAATATTTCGTCGCGAAAGATTTCGTTGGCACGCACGTATGCCCTCCAATGCTCGGGTTCAAAGCGCAACATGGAAGGAAAGTGATGGCAGAGAGGCCACAAAACCTGGTTTGCGATTCCTTCGTAAAACCCGTGGGCTGTTTCCTCATCCAGATCAACAGCGAAGTAGCGATATTTATCGGCCCATTCTTTAAGAATAGACGCACGGCTCTCGCCAGTATCAGAAGACGCCTCTCCGGACCATCCAATCCAAATTCCATCACTTCTTTCGAGAATGGGTTGCATCGCGGTAGCTAATCCACCAGCGGTGGCTTTGGTGCTCCAGATTGCGCCGCCTCGTTTCAAACTTACGGGCAGACGATTTGATACAACGACTACTCTTTGACGGTTAATGTTCATTCTTATTAGAACTCATACACAGTTGAGGCGCCTTGCGGCGCCTCAATGTTCCGGGCGGATGTGACGGTCCAAACTGTTGACGCTTGTCCAGCTTCGCCAAGCTAATCAACAAATCACATCCTAATGAGCATGAATATCTTAACGATGTGACAACTTTGGCACATCAGTCTTAATACTCACAGGACTAAGTGGTTTCACCCATTTAAATTTGCAGCGACTTAGCGGGACAATTGTTTGGAGAAAATGAGCAATGTCTGGTGATTGGTACAAGGACGCAATCTTTTACGAAGTTTACGTGCGCGGCTTCTTCGACTCGGATGGAGACGGCATAGGCGATTTTCGCGGTCTCACTGCAAAACTGGACTACCTTCATTGGCTGGGCATCACCTGCATCTGGTTATTACCTTTCTACGAATCACCGCTCCGGGATGGTGGTTACGACATCTCAGACTACTACGCGGTGCTTCCCGAATATGGCACGATTGAAGACTTCAAACTATTTCTCAACGCGGCACACGCAAAAGGAATCCGCGTCATTGCCGATCTTGTCATCAATCACACTTCCGACCTGCACCCATGGTTTCAGGAAGCACGCAGTGGCACGGATTCCGCAAAGCGTAACTGGTACGTTTGGAGCGACTCAGATCAAAAATACACGCAAGCAAGAATCATCTTTACCGATAGTGAGCGCTCAAACTGGCAATGGGATGAACAGGCCGGCGCATTCTACTGGCATCGTTTCTTCCGTCATCAACCCGATCTCAATTACGACAATCCGGAAGTTCAGCAGGCTATGCTCGCCGTAGTTTCGTTTTGGCTCGACCTTGGAATCGATGGCTTTCGCGTCGATGCCGTTCCATATCTTTTCGAGCGGGAAGATACTAACTGCGAAAACCTGCCGGAGACTCACGATTTTCTCAAGCGCTTGCGAAAATTCGTGGATAAGCATTATCCCGATGCACTTTTACTGGCCGAGGCCAACCAGTGGCCCGAAGATGTGGTCCAATACTTCGGCGACGGTGACGAATTTCATATGGGCTATCACTTCCCCATCATGCCCAGGCTATTCATGGCGCTGCGACAGGAAGACCGCCGGCCCATCGTCGAGATTCTCGAACGAACTCCACAAATTCCACTTAATTGCCAGTGGGGAATGTTTCTCAGGAATCATGACGAACTGACGCTCGAGATGGTCACGGACGAGGAGCGCGATTATTTATATAACGAGTATGCAAAAGATCGGCGCATGAGACTCAACCTCGGTATCCGCCGGCGGCTCGCTCCTTTGATGGACAACGGTCGTCGCCGCATCGAGTTGCTGCATGCGCTGCTGTTCAGTTTGCCTGGCAGTCCATTCTTGTACTATGGCGATGAGATCGGAATGGGAGACAACATTTATCTTGGCGACCGCGATGGTGTGCGCACGCCGATGCAATGGTCAGCCGATCGCAATGCCGGTTTCTCACAAGCTGATTTTGCTCGCCTCTATTTTCCCTTGATCATGGATCCTGTCTACGGATATCAGGCGGTAAACGTCGAGGCGCAACAACGCTATGGGACTTCGTTACTGAACTGGATGCGAGAGATGATCCACCTGCGAAAACGACATCGTGTTTTTGGACGTGGCGCTCTTAGTTTTATCAAGCCTGAGAATCGTAAAGTATTCGCTTTCACTCGCAGTTATCTTGATGAAACCATTCTTTGCGTATTCAACTTAGCGCAGTCGGCCCAACCAGTTGAGTTGAACTTGAATGAGTATGAAGGACGCACTCCAATCGAAATGATGGGCGAAACTTCATTCCCCTTGATTGGCTCAGGCACTTATCAACTTGCCCTGGCGCCGCGTGGTTTCTATTGGTTTTTGCTTTCCGAAGAGCGGCGGTAATAGCCGTTTTCCGCGCAACGCGCAAAGAAACTCTGCGTGCAAAGTGCAAAGACTTAACTCGCGCCAGCCATTTGCGTCTGAGGCATCAGGACAGCGTCAATTGCATGCAGAACGCCATTGGATGCCATAAGATCCGCGGTGAGAACCTGTGCCTCATTCACCCAGAGACCAGCCCGTGAATCGATTCTCAAAGCATCTCCCTTTGCGTTATGTACTTCGTAAAGTGGCTTCAATTCGCGGCTCGACAGGTTGCCAGGAATAATATGGCTCCTGAGCAAAGACTGCAGCGACTCTCTGTTTTCGATTTTGAACAGAGCCTCGAGTTTCGCTTTCGGCACTTTTATAAAAGCGTCATCAATGGGAGCGAAGATTGTGTATGGACCTGCCTCCTTCAAAGTCTCAGTGAGCCCAGCGGCTTCCAGCGCTTGAAGGAATACGCGGAAATATCCAGCCTGGCTGGCCCTTTCGATAACATCATACTTTTCGTTCATTCTAATTCCCTTCGTAAGTCCGAGTGCTTCGCGGTAATTAGAGTTTAACGGTATGAGTGCGGTGAGGAATCAGAGGTATTACTCAACACTTCTAGGGGTTACTACGCATTCAAGAACAGTGTCAGATTCTGGCTACTCGCTTTGCTTGAAGATGTAACGCGCAATCTCGACTCGATTACTAAAACCCTTCTTGTCCAGTATGTGGCTGATGTGATTCTCGACGGTGCGAACGCTAATCTCCAGCTCTGCGGCTATCTCCTTGTTGCTCAATCCACGTGAAACAAGCAAAGCTACTCGATTCTCTGCCTCGGTCAAGTCTTCATCCTGAAACGTGACCGGTTCTTCAGTCTCTGTGGATCCGACTAGTCGCGCGATCTGTGAATGAGTGCGCTCCACTCTATTGAGAATGCCATTTACGATTGCGATCAATTCGTCAGGCTCGAATGGCTTCGTAATATATGCGTCGATTCCCGCCCGGAATCCCTCGATACGATCCGCAGTTTCGTCTTTCGCGCTGAGAAAGACGATTGGGACCAGCGCGGTTCTTGGTGACCCACGCAATTGTCGCGCAAGTTTGTACCCGTCCATTCCAGGCATTCTGATATCACTTACGATCAAATCCGGGACTGCTTCAGCTAACTGCAACAGTGCTTCGCGACCACTCCGCGCGGTACTCACTTCATAGTCCTCAGCTTTGAGACACGCTGCTACTGCTCGCAACAGATTTGGTTCGTCATCAACGACCAACAACCGCTTTGACATCCGAATTCTCCTCACGTATTGCGACGGCATCGCTGTCATTGCTCCACAGAGGCAGCCAGACACTGAATGTAGTGCCGCTTCCCTCTTTACTTCGGATAACTATTTCGCCATCCAATTGACCGACAACGTGCTGTGCCAAATATAAGCCCAGGCCAACGCCAGACGCTGCGGTGCCCTGGGCACCCGTCGAATCGTTTCCCGCCTCCATCTCTGAACCTGCCCGATAAAACTTCTCAAAGACGTGTGGGATGTCCGCCGAAGGAATTCCCTTGCCCGTATCTTTAACGCTGATCTCCAGCATGTCACCAGCTTGACGCGCGGAAACATTGATGTGGCCGCCCTCGGGCGTGTATTTGATCGCGTTATCGACCAGACCACGAACTACTCTTCGCAACGCGTCGAAGTCCCCCTTGAGCGGTGGTAGCGCGGCCGCAACGTTCGTTGTCAACCCGAGACCAAGCGACTCTGCTCGGTACCGTTCAACGTTTACCGAAGACATTATGAGATCTTTAACGTCCACTCGCATCTTACACAGCTTATAGGCGCCGGATTCAATACGCGAGAGATCCAGGAGATTGCCAATGAAGTCGATTTGGCGATCGCATTCAATCGCAATGGACTTGGAGTAATCGAGTCTTTCCTCCTCGGGAAGTCCGTTACGTTGCAGCAAGTGCGACAGTAACTTGATAGTTGTTAATGGTGTCTTCAGTTCGTGCGAAACATTGCTGACGAATTCCGACTTCAATCGGTCCAATTCCGTTAACCGCTCCTCACGCTCGGCAATCTGCTGGGCCATGGTATTGAACGCCGATCCCAGATCGCCAATTTCGCCGCCCTCACTAATTGCGGCTCGAGCTTTCAAATCGCCGCCTCCGAGGCGCTGCGCCGTGGAGCGCAGACGCCGGACCGGGCCTACAATACTTCGTTCAATCACCAGCGCGGCGATCACGGCGAGCAACAAAGCAACTAATCCGATAAAGGCGTAACGTATCAAACGTTGGCGCGCAGGTTCGTAAAGAGTTGAGCTCGGAATTCCAATCAAAGCAACCAGACCAGTATCTCTAACGTGCGCCATTCCATATACCCGTTTGATACCGTCAATGGGACTGGTAAGCTCCACGACGTTGGTGCGTACATTTGTTAAAACTGAGGAAAGTGGCGCCCAGCTTACGTCGGCTTCGGTGGGAGCCTCGGACCCGCGCCGTCGATAGAGAACGCGTCCATCAGAATCCAGAACTGAAATAATTGCTTGCTGTGAGAGTTCGATGCTATTGAAAAGTTCATTGATCGCAGCGCCGTCGATACGCGCGATGACGGCGCCACCTTTTTGGACCGGCACAGCAATCACAACTATTGGTCGGGCCTCATCAACTGTGCGATCACTAACCACGGCCCACGAACCACGTTCGCGCATTTCGGAAACCAGGTGATCGCTGAGTGCGGTGGGAAGCACATCTCGTCTGTTCGGCTGCGACATCATCGTGGTGCCGACGGAATTGGTGATGCGCAAGTCCAGCCAAAAAGGGCGGGTGCGTAGAACGTTTTCAAGATTATTGCGGATGGTCGGTGCGCGAGTGTCGTTATCAGCAGCGAGGGCGGCAATGGCATCCAGCGCTTTCTTCTGATCGTCAAGCCAACGTTCGAGCGCTACCGAGGCCAGATCCACCTGCTGCTTCACCGAGTCGTCCAACTGGGCGCGACTGAGTCGCCACATATTCCGTAGGTCGAGGATGCCCACCAGGACCAGCGGTATCGCGATCCCCGCAGCCAGAAGCAACAATTTACCGCGAATTCCCAACTCAGAGCACTCCAAAACTCGACCGTTTTTACTTATAAGTCCTTGCCAATAATGACAAGTATAGCAACCGTTGCTAGTGCATCCGTAAGCGGAAACACTCATGCGACTCGGTAATTCCACTGATTCTGTAGCAGTAACCTGACGGTAGAATGCTCTTGGAAACCCGTTTCTCATTGGATTAGGAATGAGGGTTTCCATCTCCTAAGAGCCGTAGCTAGTGCTGAAACACACGCCTCCCGCTGTTAGCAGAATCTGATGTGGGGACTGAGGATTGCTGTCGCGGGAGGCGTGCTCCTTTATTCGATGTGTCTTCCTCTACTCGTTGAACCGGTGGCCTACCGAAGAAAGTTTCTGAGGCAAAACTCTGCGGCCTCCGCTTAATCTCCGGTGACATAGGAGGGATCACGCGAAGCTTGTGCAGAGGCCGCAAAGTCGGGAAAGATTTGCGCTGGTGTTAAATCTTTTGCACGGTGATCGTAACAATTGGTTTATCGCCGGCAGTGCGGTTGTAAGACACCCAATACCCGGCTTCAGGATAACGGTTCAGTTGGTACATCGAACCGTCAGATTTTGCCTCAAGATCCACTCCGAGTATCGTCTCGGGTGATGGCGCATTGTTATTGTCTCCAAAATAGTCTACTGAAATAGCGATGACCTTCTTCTCCTGGTCATAATAGATTTGCGCCGACTCTTTCTCAGAGAAAACAAAAAAGTCCTGGCGAGGACCTCCGTCTTTGAGCCGATCCAATTTAGCCCGGACCTCTTCAGCGCTCATGCCAATCCGGACTCCACGATAGTCAGTAAACACGGGAGTGTTAGCAGCCGAATCATTGCCAGTTGTTGAATCTGACGTTGATGCTTTTCCAACCTCTGATTGCGCGGAGATGTCTGCCGTGGTCTGCGCGTTCGCAATCGAAACTACGATTACAAGAATTATTGCCGGCAGCAACAGTAACGTCGAACGAATTAAGATCCAGGGATTGATTCGCAATGGTGCTCTCCTTTCAATTTAGCGTTCACAAACTCCACTTGTATGATACGAAAGTTAAAGTTTTGGGACATCCGTATCACCACTCACAGGTTATGAGTATTTTTACTAGTGTCGTTGCCTCCAACTAGCATTGAAAGGATTGGAAAATGAGCACATCTGAAGAGGACTTGAATAAGCGCGCTGATGGGTCAGCACGCCGGCGTCTAATCATCTATGCCATCGTGCTCCTGGCGGTCTTTCTTATTGGCTTAGTGCCGATGTGGCTGGTGGCTCGCGGCCGCGCAACCGAGCGCGACTCGGCGCAGCATCAGCTAAGATTGTGCCAGCTTGAGAACAGCCTTTCCTCCGCAGCCCTCGACGCGCGTCGAGGCGAATACGAACGCGCGCGCCAGGCGAGCAGTGAATTCTTCACCTCGTTGCGCGAACAAGTAGATCCCAAAACTGAGTCTTCAGACCTAACATCAGAACAACGCGAAAGCTTACGGCCAATGCTGAATCAGCGCGACGATCTGATTACTCTCCTGGCGAGGAACGACCCCGCTTCTGCCGATCGGCTTGCAGAAATATACATGTCATTTAGAAAGGCTATGGGCACTGTGCACTAAAGTAAGGTGTGTTGTGTTGGCCTCCCTTTGATGACTCAATTTTGTGTGCTCTTCGCGCTTTCCTGCTGCTTCGGCGGAATGACTGTCACGAGTACCTGGCGTCGATCGAGCCCATCAGCCTTGACCTCAAGCCGCTCCAGGCCCACCTTCCACTTCTCATTCAAATAAGTTGAAATCGATTGCGCACGCTCCTGCGCTACGCCTTCGCGCTCATTATTTGCGGCGCCAGCTTCTAGCTCGGCACGTAACGATCTGAACCTTTGCAACTGTTGTCCCAGCCGATCCAGCAACTTACGATCTTTCGCTCCAATTTGTGTCTGATTGCGGCTGTACGAAAAAGGGATCGCAGCAGCGTCAATTCTCTCGAAGCTTACGCTTGTCTCAGCATTCTCAAAACGTGTGCGTATCTGATCCGTTACCAGTTCCAGTGCATCTGACTCGACGTCGCGTTCGCTCAGGTAGATCACCTTTACTTCTGGCTTACCACTCGTGTTGATCGTTACTTCGTAATCCACAAACGTCGCCGGCGGCGGTAGGTGCAAATGTCCCAGGACAGTTTCAACTTCCTGCGCGTAGTTTGTTTGCAATTGACCCAGCGTCAGCACTTCTGCTGCGCGCTTCTGATCGTTGGTGAGAACCTCATCCCTGTTTTCTTCACGAGCTTTAGTCAAGAGTTCGCTACTGACCGTAGGGATTTCAATGAGCCTCACGACAACCGATTGAACCGGGCGATCTATGCGGGCGGCCACCAGCCGCGTGTATTCAGCCTTTTCTTCCGTCGTGTAAGGCTTGATGGTGAACACTCGCAGCAGCAGGGCGAGCCTTTCTTCACGATCGACCAGCGACAGTTGGCCCAGGTAGCAGCGCGGCTCGCCATTCGGCATCCTCGAAAAATTCTCCTCCCAGAGTTTAGTAGCAGCTACGCGAATACGATTCTGCTGTTGCTTGCGTGAAATTTCCTGCTTGAGGTGGAGAAAGGATTGTGTCAGCGGCACGAGGATCGCAACGATAATTATGACGATTGCCACAAAACGACCCGCCAGCGAGCCGGCAATCCGCAATCTTTGCACAACCGGAATCTTCGCGAACAATTGACGGACCCAACTGCTTTCAGGGTCACGATGCTGCCACTCGCGAACTCGTTCCTTTACGTGTTCCGTGTCTATGTGCAAGGCGACGAACACTACCATCGCTGTGAATACGATAGCGACGAGGTTTGTCAGGAAAAGCAAGGCGCCACCGCGTGCGATGCGACCGCCATCCCCCAGATTCAAAGTCAGGGCGAGGCCGATGCCGTATCCGACCACACATAATGGCGGCATCAACGCCACGGCGATCGCGACACCGGGAATGGACGTCACCACTCCCTTCACTTCCTTGCATATAGCAATGGAGCCGACAGCGCCGGAGAAGAGGGCCACGACCAGGTCCAAAGTGTTTGGCTGCGTCCGGGCCGCGATCTCCGCAGTAATCTCCTTGAACGGGAGTAAAGCCACAAGCACTACTGCGAAAAGGATGGCGAGCAAACAACTAAGTAATAGATTCGCAGCGGCTCGCGCTGCCAGCACAAAGTCTCCGGTTGCCAGCGCCAGGCCACTTGCCAGAATTGGTCCCATTAACGGCGAGATCAACATCGCCCCGATAATGACAGCCGGACTGTTCAACGCGAGCCCCAACGTCGCAATCCCGGCGGAAAAGAACACCTGCGACCAGTAACTCACGTCAGTTAATGTGGCCGATCGCGAAATCTGAAGATAGATCTCTTCTTTCTTTTCCTGTTTGACGCCAAGGCTTCTGGCAAACCAATCGCGCACCCGCTGTTGAATTGGGGCGCGTTTAACTCCGGCAACGGCATGTGCATCGTCCGCCATCAACGACGATCCTCCTACTTTGTGGTTGCCTCGTTTCGACAGAATAATTCATCATCACCCTATGTTCGACATTTCGCTCGACGCGATGACCTTCAAGGCCATTGTAACGTTGCTCATTTTAGCGGCAGCCATGTATGGCTTTGTCAGCGAGAGGCTGGCGCCCGACGTAACGTCGTTACTGGCGCTCATAGCTTTACTCCTGACCGGAGTGCTCACTCCGTACGAAGCTTTCTCGGGCTTCAGCCATCCGGCGACCATTTCAGTTGCCGCAGTGCTCGTTTTATCGGCAGGCGTCGAGCGAACCGGCGCGCTGAGTTATATTGCCCGCCGGTTGCTGACGCCAATCGGCAACTCAGAGTTCACGCTGACAATCGTGATTATGGTTATCATCAGCGCGCTCTCGGCTTTCGTCAATAATACAGCAGCGGTGGCGGTCTTCATTCCCGTCCTCATGGAAGTCTGCCGCAGGACGAATGCAAGTCCTAGTCGAGTGCTAATGCCGATGTCGCATGCCGCTACTTTCGGGGGAATGTGTACCCTCGTTGGCACCTCAACCAATCTCGTCGCACACGAATTTGCGCTCAGCCATGGACTGCGGGGATTCTCGATGTTTGAGCTGGGTAAAGTTGGTCTGCCGATGCTGGTGGCCGGCTACGCATATATGCTTTTCATCGGGCGCAGATTTTTGCCGCGCAGCCAACCTGGCGATGTGCTAGCGATGCAACTCGGTGCACATTACCTCGCGGAATTAATTATTAAACCAGGCAGTACTTGGGTGGGAAGAGAAATCAATGCGGAACATTTCGAACGTGACTTCGATGTAGAACTGATAGGCGTGCTGCGCGGCGGTCAAGCCATTTCCGTCGACGTGCCCGGCTTGGTCTTTGCAGCGGATGATTCAGTGCTCGTTCGCGGACCGCTGGAACACGTCCTGGCCCTCACCACGCAAAATGGTTTGGAACTGCACCGGCCGAAGAGCTTTACATCGGAGGCAGAGCAAATATTTGAAGTTGAAGCGGACGAGGAGCTCGAGACAAAAGAACTAGATGGCGGCACGCAATTGGCCGAAGTGGTGGTCCTAACGACCTCCGGCTTAGTGGGCCGTACTCTCAAAGCTGTGCGCTTTGCGGAAACCTATGACGCTGTTGTCCTCGGACTGCGACGTCGCGGTGAGATTAACGAGCGACCGTCGATTACGCCCCTGCTTGCAGGAGACATGTTGCTGGTCGAAGGCAAAGCCGATGCGCTTCAGGCTTTGGCGGACGCGAAAGGTTTTCTGGTTGTCGGAACTCCTGCACATCCCGAACAGCGAGCAGGAAAACTCGTGATTACGATTTCCACATTAATAGCTGTAGTCATCATTGTGTCGCTGGGTTTTCTTCCCATCGTTACCGCCGCCACCGCTGGATGTGCTGTGCTAATGCTCACCGGGTGCCTGCGTCCGATTGAAGCTTATCGTGCGATCGATCTGAGTCTTGTTTTTATACTGGCCGGCTCACTGGCATTGGGCGCCGCCCTCGACAAAACAGGCGTGACCGCCGTGCTGGCCGGTTGGTTAGCAAATCTCTCCGCAACCACTGGTCCATTAGTTGTGCTGGCCGGGTTCTTTTTGTTGGCCGTCCTGATTTCGGAGCTGATGTCGAACAGCGGCACGGTGGCCCTGCTCGGACCGATCACACTTTCGGTCGCCGCGACGATGGGAATCAATCCGATGTCCTTGCTGGCAGCGATAACCTTTGGATCTTCGGCGGCTTTTGCGATGCCGATCGGTTATCAAACCAGCCTGATGATCTATGGACCGGGCGGCTATCGCTTCAGGGATTTCATCCGCATGGGAATTCCACTGGATCTGATTCTGGCTATACTGGCTTTGCTTTTGATTCCGTATTTTTGGCCGCTTCGAACGAATTAGCTCTTTGCCGCATTTCTCTAATCAATCGCTGTATTCTCTGCACCTCGATGGTTGGCTAATAACTGGCAAAAACAACCACAGAAGCACAGAGAACAGCGATTGCCCGCGCCACAATGACTATCAGGAAGGGACTTGAAAGTCGGGGGTAATAGGCGACGGGAAGCCGTCTGCGGGCCGGCCATTCACAACAAAGCTGAGACCACACTTGCGACACTCATACTTATCTCCATCGATCAGACCCGGCGTCAGCCAGGTCATCTCGCATCCGGGACACGTCGTCAATGGAAGAGCTTCATTCCGAGTAAAATTTAATGATTTCTGAGATTGCATTTCCGAACTTCGAACCCGCGTCGTTAATTCCGTAATGAGTTTCCATTATTCGAGCGAATTCGAAAAGCGAACAAACACCTACTAATAGTGAGTGTTTACACTCATTCAACAGTTTTCTCACTCGTACAGTCTTAAAGTGGCGACGTGCCGGAATGAGCTGGCACGAACCCCAAATGATTTCATCGGTGGACCACAAAAACAACGCAGGTGTACTACCTTTATCACCGCAAGGCCCTCCACGACGTTTGAGTCAAGCGATCGAAACCAACGAATCGCATTCCACTGTAAGGGTAATCACTCAAGGCGGGCGTGTTTCTACTGATTCAGGGTGCACCGGGATTCATTACGATAGTCGGAGAAACTATCACCGATATTTTAAGAAACGGGCTTTGGGAGTGTCATGAAAGTCGTAGAAGATCAAGCGCCAGCTAGAAACAATAACTTAACCGCAAGAATGTCAGCACTAAATATTCCGTGGCGACGGATTGCTTTATATATCACTCTCTCGTTGGGCTTCTTTCTCCTGGGATTTGTTCCGATGTGGTTGAAGGCCAGCAATGCGATCGAGCAACGTGACGTCGCTCAGCGGGCGGTGCGTCTAAGTCAGCTTCAGAACAGTCTGGCGGCTGCCACGGTTAACGTTCAGCGTGGCGAATACGAGACAGCGCGTCAGACTACGAGCGACTTTTATACAAACTTGCGCCATCAACTGGACAACAATGGATCGGTCTTCACGGCGTCGGAGCGTGAGAAACTAAGGCCTCTGCTTACCGAACGCGACGAGATCATCACCTTGTTAGCGCGAAGCGATCCCGCGGCCGCAGATCGCCTGTTCTCAATTTATTCAACCTACCTAAAACTGAATAACGGCGGCTAGGTGTAATTACCTATTAAAAGGGTGGATTTCTCTGACGAAAAGCCTTCGTGCTTCGTGCTACGATCATTTATCAGCTATTCGATTATCGTAGAGTGAGATTGTCTGCGCGCAATAAATCATGGACCAGCCTTGATAAATTAACAAAAGGAGATTGATGCAAAAGATTAACAACCCCGAGCCAATGATTCTTGATTTGGTATCGAGCGAAACACGATTCACAAAATTTAATGAAGCGATCAAGACAGCCGGGCTAACCGAAAGGTTTTCGAGCCCAAACAATTTCACAGTGTTCGCGCCGACTAATGAAGCTTTTGACGAACTGCCGCAAGAGCAGATTCTCGCCCTACTGAAGCCAGCCAACCGAGAGTATCTGAGAAGACTATTGTTGCTGCATGTGGTTCCTGGCGCACTCCCGGTCCAGGATCTCAAGGAGGCGAAAGCAATGAAGACTGAGGGTGGTCAAGCGTTCAGACTCAACGTGTCCGAGGATCTGAACGAGATTCGATTCGCGGACGCCCAGGTAATAATGCCGAAGATTGAAGCCAGGAACGGGATCTTATATCCACTTGATACAGTCTTGACGCCCACGGTTGGTGGCATCGCAATGGCTTAGATCGAGAGATAACTGATCGGGTAGCGCAAATTCGTAATACTTAAGAGCCGCCACATGCTCGTGCATTCGTGGCGGCTGCGTTTTGCTTTAAAAAGGTGCATGATTCAGATAATGAATAAACAAGATATTTATTGGGCTAAGTGTTACAGGGCGTTACTTCTGTTCACGACAATTGTTGTCATGGCGATTGTACCTGTCGCGCGCGGACAGGAAACACCCACAGTTTCGAGCTCAGTAGCAACAAGCAGTTCCGGTCCTGTACCTATAGCCCTTACAGAGGTGGTCACGCAGGCTGAGGCAGTATCCGCGAATTTGCGTTCCATCGAGACCGATCTAGCTTCGGATCAAATCACCGCCACTGTTGATACTGAACTGCCCGAGCTCACGCGTGAGATTGAGTCTCGTCTTGATGAAAATCAAAAGATAATAAATTCTCGCCCTTCCCTCGACACTCTCAAGAATTTGGAGACGGAATGGAAAACCCTGGCCGATAAACTGGTTGCATGGAAAGGCGACCTGACCACTCGTGGTACCGAACTCGAACGAGAGATTACCCGTCTCACGCAATTGGAGCAGACCTGGTCAAATACTCTCACCCAAGCCGAGTCCACCAAAACGGACCAGCAAGGTCTGGGCGATTCTGCCGTAACAGTCGCACCGCCGGAGATCCTTCAGCGCATTCGAAATGTGGTCGCCGCGATCAAGCAGACTCGCGACGCGATCGAGAAGCGACGCACGCAAGTTCTCACGCTGCAGAATCGAGTCGCGGAACAGGACGCACGTATCGCCCAAGGGCTAGCTGTTATCAAGCAAGTACGCGCCGAAACGATCAACCGTCTCTTCGTTAAAGATAGTCCCTCGATCTGGAATTCCCAGGTATGGTCGCGCGACGGACAAAACCTTCTACAGGAGACTCAAAATTCTTTCACCAGCCAGTTGAGCACTCTCGCCGCGTACGTGCGACGCCAATCTGCGAGATTTATTCTTCATGCATTGATCCTGCTGTCACTAGTCAGCGCTCTCTATTGGGCGCGACACCGCGTCCGTCCATTGGTTTTAGCCGAGCCCAGCCTGGAAGGCGTTGCTCGTGTTTTCAGCGTCCCTATCGCGACGGGGCTGGTGCTTTCGATCCTGATAAGTGGCTGGATCTACCCACAAGCCCCTCGCATCTTGAATGCTATCGTCGGCGCTGCTGCGCTTATCCCGACGATCGTCATTCTCCGGAAACTGGTCGAGCGCCCGTTATTCCCAATCCTTAACGCACTGGTCGTCTTCTATTTGATGGACCTGTTGCGCACAATTTCGACGGCCTTGCCACTCGCCGCGCGTCTATTGTTTCTGGTGGAGATGCTCGGAGGGATGATTTTTCTCGCTTGGTTTATCAAATCGAAACGACTCTCTGAAATTCCCGACACCGAACGCAATTGGTTATGGACCATCCTCAGGATCGCCACGCGAGTCGCGGGCTTTGTTTTTGTGGCGGCGTTTATCGCGAATACACTCGGCTACGTGAGCATTGCCAGGCTCGCGGGTGACGCCGTTCTCGGAAGCGCTTACGTGGCAGTCATTCTCTATGCCGCGGTCAGAACCGCGGACGGCGTGATCATGTTCGGCTTGCGGATTCGTCCGCTCTCGCTCCTTGGTATTGTGCGCCATCATCGGCGTTTACTGCGCCGACGTGTGCAGCTCACGCTGCGCGGTATTGCAATCTTTCTTTGGGTTCTCTTCACGCTCGAAATGTTTTCGTTACGCACACCCGCAGCCGAGTACATCCGGCGGGCTTTAAGCGCCAGACTGGAGGTGGGACAACTTAGTATCTCACTGGGCAACATCGTCGCCTTCATCGTGACTGTGTGGCTGGCGTTTCTGCTTTCGCGGTTTCTTCGCTTCTTGCTCGAGGAAGACATTTATCCGCGCGTCAATCTGGCACGGGGTGTTCCCTATGCCGTTTCGACCATGTTGCACTACGCGATCTTGCTCGTCGGCTTTTTCTTCGCCGTGGCCGCCATGGGAATTGATATGACTAAGTTCACGATCCTTGCCGGCGCATTCGGCGTTGGACTCGGTTTCGGGTTGCAGAACATTGTGAACAACTTTGTCTCCGGACTTATCTTGCTGTTCGAGCGCCCGGTACACGTCGGGGATATGATTCAGGTAGGCGGCCGTGATGGAAGACTTCGCCGCATCGGTATGAGGGCGAGCGTGATTCGCACGCTTGAAGGTTCGGAAGTAATCGTGCCGAACGGACAACTTATTTCGGAAGAGGTGCTGAACTGGACCCTTTCCGATCAACAGCGACGACTTGAGATTCCGGTTGGCGTAGCTTATGGCACAGATCCAGAGCGCGTGATCGAGATCCTGACTAACGTCGGCTCAAAGCATCCTGACATTATGACTGACCCGCCTCCGGATACTCTATTCCTTGGCTTCGGCGACAGCGCACTCGACTTTCAACTCCGCGCGTGGACCAGTAACTTCAAGCGATGGCAAAACATCAAGAGTGAATTGGCCGTTGCCATCAACGCCGCCCTACGTGACGAGGGCATAGCTATTCCATTTCCGCAGCGCGACTTGCACATCAAGTCAGTTGTTCCTGAACCGATGGTGTCAAAAGAAGTTGCACTCAGCCAAAATGAAAAGCCTCATGGCTGATCTGCCTTTCACAAAACTCGTTGCCACGCGGCTTGCACAGACTAGGTTTCGGCGGTGGCTGACGGAATCGTTTCGGTAGTTACTTCCCTGTCAGTCGATGCCGCGCGGTTGATTCTCAGCAGCGACATCAGCGGCGAAATCGTTAATCCCTGAATCAACAAGCTGAAAGTCACCGCGCCAAACGTCATTGCTACCAATTGCTCACGACCAGGAATATTCAACGGCAGGCTCAAGACCAGAGCGATCGAGAGCGATCCTCGCAGTCCACCCCAAAACACAATGTGCTGCCAGCGGAAAGAAACCCGATCTGTAAACCGATTCGTGATCAGGAAAGTGCTATAGGTTGTCATGGCTCGTGCAAACGCCATCGCCAACACGGCCCAGAGTATGAAAACTGCATACTCAGCCAACATTGAGAGCTGAATTTCAATGCCGATAAGAAGAAACACGAGGGAGTTGACTACAAAAGCGGCATACTCCCAAAACGAGTCGACTGCAACCACCGTGTTAGGCGACATGCCTTGCCGGCGCCCGTAGTTTCCGATAATCATGCCTGTTAATAAGACGGCAATAACCGGCGATACATGCACGCGCTCGGCGAGGATAAAAGATCCATAGGCCGCGATTGTTGTGAGCGTGATTTCGAGTAAATGATCGTCAAAATAAGAAGTTAGCTTGGAGGCCACAAAGCCAATCAGCCCCCCCAGGACAACTCCACCTACGATCACAATTGCAAACTGCTTTAACGAGCTGGTTAGTATGGCTCCAGGCGAGTCCAGGCCGGTTACGCCAATAACGGCGCCAAGAATAATTCGAAACACAACCACTGCGGTGCCGTCGTTGAAAAGACTTTCGCCTTCGAGAATCACTGTAAGCCGTTCCGGCGCACCCAGCTTTTTGAAAAGCGCCAGCACTGAAACTGGATCTGTTGCTGAGATAACCGAGCCAAAAAGAAGCGCCGAGGACCAGGATAGACCGCTGCCGAAGTGCAAAATGACTGAGATGATGCCCACCGAAAAAATCACACCCGGGACGGCAAGACTCAATATCGGAAATAGATTCGCCCTTAGCCGGTCAAGTTTCAGGTTCCACGCCGCTTCAAACAACAGGGCGGGAAGAAAGATAAGCAAAATCAGATCAGGGGATATGTGAATTGGAGGTAAGAAGTGCATCGGACTGATCACCAGTCCGACAACGACGAGTGCAAGCGTATACGGCACGGGCACCCACTTGGCTGCCATTGCCACGCCCGAGGCGATCAGCAACAACAGAATCAACACCGTGATTGTTGAATACGTATCGTTCATTCAGCCCTCACTCCACGGAAGCCACTGATAGAGTTTCGACTTGATTCGTGAGGACATGATCGCCGCCTTCAGACCCAGCGTGCAACAGGCTGGGATTTTTTGAGAAGCGCTTTGGCAAGAAGCTTAGCCGATCTTGCAGAGATCGCCGGAGGCTACGATACCTCCCGCATCCGCCGGGCCTATTTCCTGCGTTGCCGCTGGTTCTCCAGCGTAAAGAAGCTTCAGGAACGGTGGGGCAATCAGTGTTGTAGCCACCGCCATAAATAAAACAACACCGAAAAGTTCCGGTCCGATCACCGCCAGACCTAAACCAATCTGCGCAACGATAATACCGACCTCGCCGCGTGGTACCATCCCCATTCCCACCTGAGCCGAACGATTGAGGCCAAGGCTAATTGCACCCAATCCGCAGCCAAACAGTTTAGTTGCTACCGCTACCATCGTCACAAGTACGCAGAGAAAAATGACTGACGGGGAGCGAAACACATCGAGCCTTAGCTGCATTCCGATGTTGACCAGAAAAAATGGTACCAGAAACTCCGTGACGCCATTTATCTGCCGGTGCATCTTCGGGTGACCTTCAGCTGCCTCTGCCAGAGCCATACCAGCCAGAAACGATCCAATAATGGCTGCTACTCCGATATAAACTGCTGCCACGGATAAACCCAAACACAAGATCAGTCCGAGAATGAAAAATCCATGACCGCTTCGTAATCGATCAACTCTCGGCGCGATCCGAGTGACGACGGGAGCGCCGACCAGCGCCACAAAGATTGTGAAACCGATCGCGAGTCCGGCCGTCGTAAGGATCTCAAGGTAATTGACTGAACCGGCAGCGAGGCTCGATACAACAGCAAGGACCAGTAACCCAAGGATGTCGTCAATAACTGCGGCGCCGAGGATGATGCGAGCCGTCGGTGCGTCGAGCAAACCCATACCTGATAGCACCCGCGCGGTAATACCGACGGACGTCGCCACCATTGCAGTGCCTACAAAGAGGGCTTCGATACTAGTGCCACCCCAAAGCTGCATTAAAAGCCAACCACCACCGAATGGGACAGCAACGCCCAACACTGCAACAAGTGCGGCTTGTCGACCTACCTTCAAGATTGCGGTAGGCTTTGTTTCCAGTCCAACGTTAAACAGGAGAAAGATCACCCCGATTTCGGCCAGAGTTGTAATCGATTCTGAGGGAGTCACAAGGTTCAGCAGACCTGGACCAATGAGAACTCCAGCGATGATTTCGCCAGCTACTGCCGGCTGATGTAGCCGCTCAAACAACTCCGCCAGCAGCTTAGCTGCCAGGAGTATTAGGAATAAAGTCAGAAGAACCCGAGTATGGTCTCCCGTGGCCGCTCCCAAAAAGTAGTTAATGGTCATTTTCAGTCCAAGTTGATTCGGCTCAATAAATTCCGTGATGCCGATTTGAATCAGCGACCCATTACTCGCACCAGTACCTGGCCAGTCCCTGACGCGAGCATGGGTCGCCTTTCTGTCTCACCTAACCATTCCCAGGATCAACCAAAGGAGTGATCTAAATAGTGAGACGAGTTTACAACACGATCGGGTTTGTTACAGTACGCACCGAATATTGCGCTCAGTGAGTTAAACCAGCGTTTTGGTGGAAAGACTAAACAGGCGGGGCGCGTCCAAATATCAATGAAAGGGGTGGCGACACAGGACGAGAACTGTGTTGATCAGGTTCCTGAGCAATTAGGACCGCAGACCCAGAAACTATGACGCCCTTTGACAACAATGTCATCGGCTGAGGCTGTTGCGGTTCTCGGCCTGTACGGTTCTGCTTTTGGCCCATCATCGGCACCCGAAAGCTATCAGCCTGAGAATGTGGGGGATGAAGTACTTTCTCACCTTGTTGTGGTGATTGGGTTAGCGCAACGTCGTTCGACAAGGCCGGTAAGGGTATGAATCGTGGACCTACATTGCCCGAAACACACAAGGTGATGAGTGCCGCTACTATCAGAGCGGCCCGCGGTCTAAAGATTCTCAGTTTGATTCCTGGAAGAGTCATTAAATGTTAGTCGAAATCTTATCAAAAGACTTAGAGTGATAAAACCAAATTTGGAACAGTGCAGAATGCGGCTTCGTGGTATTGCATTTCATTTGCGCGAATTGTTTAGTAACAGTCCGATTCTTTACGGCCCAAAACAATTTCCACCGGTACCCACATCGTTTTTTGTTCTGCACTCTCGATTCGAAACCCAGCGGCCTCAATAGCGTGGCGGGCAAGGATAGGTCGACAGTCCAGAAAATTTGGAAAGTGTTTGTGTGTCCATTCAAAGAGGTGCAAGAGCGCTCCGTCTTCCCCTTCTTTCGACATACTGACCACGACTAACCTGCCACCGGTTCTTAAGACTCTTCTGCACTCAGCCAGCACCACGGGAATCTCAGGTGTATCAAATAACTCAAGCGTAAAGCTCATGAAAATGGCATTCACGAAATTGGCCTGGTACGGTAGCTTCGTAGCGTCGGCGCACATCAGCTCTACACGGTCCTCAAGATTTTCGGCGCGAAGCTTTTGACTGGCAACATCAAGCATTTGGTCGGCAATATCAACGCCGAACACCTTTCCGTCGGACCCGACAAGCTTCGCGAGTTGGACCAGTGAAGTTCCAGTTCCAAAACCGACTTCGAGGACGCGTTCGCCTTCCTTTATGTGCAATTGTTCCAAGCCAAAGTGGCGAATGGGTTCTTCACTCTTCTCGGAGAGGAAATCGTAGACTCTGGCGATCTTGTTGTAGAACGCTTTTGCTTCGGCTTTGGTCCGCAACACTCGCAAGACGCCGGGCTGATTTGACTCTTGATTATTCATCGTTGCTGACGACGCGCTGATTACGAGGGGACGGAGTAACCGACTTTTCAGGATCTCCCGCTTCGAGTGCCGCGCGCGCGTGGGCACGAACGATGTCGCTCATCGTTAACAGGCCTATCAACCGCTTGTCATCCTTACCGTCAATGACCGCGAGTTGACGAACACCGCTCTTTTCCATACGTACAACTGCTCTTACCAGGGTGTGCTCGGGCTCTACGTGCGCAGCGGGCTGCACAATTTCGTTGACATGTTGGTCCATGCCACCTTCAGCCGCAGTGCGACGCAGTCGTACCTCACTTACCATACCTACGAAGCCACCCTCTTCGTTTACGACTGGGTACGTCGAAAAGTCATCATGCTCAATTTTCTGCACCGCTTCGGCTACGGATGCCGTAGACGTAATTGTTACCGGATGAGTTGTCATCGCACTTCCGACTCGCAACTGCTCAAGCGCATGCGACACTCGACCACCTCGGTGTGGCAGATAAATGCCATCCTGGTGAAGCAGTGCTTCATAGATCGGCGTAGGCCGCACATGGCGAGCAAGCGCATAGGCCGACATGTTGGAAATCATCAAAGGTAGAATCAGGTCATAGCTACCGGTCATCTCGAAGATAATCAAGACCGACGTGATCGGAGCACGAATGATTCCCGCAAATACTGCTCCCATCCCTACTAGAGCGAACGCGCCAATCTGGTTGCTCGTGTGATGCAATATGGTCATGTCAAGATAGCCGAAAACGCCGCCGAGCATGCCGCCGATAAATAGCGCGGGCGCGAAGATGCCACCCGCGCCGCCACTAGCGTAGGAGAAGACTGTAGCGATTAACTTAAGAACGCAGAGTACAAGTAAGGCGCGGATCGCGAGATTACCGGCGAGTGCCTCAGAAAGAGTCGCGTAACCACCTCCTGTCACGCCGTCTGTTTTTAGCCACGCGAGTGCAACCACGGCCAGGATACCCGTTACCAGACCTCCAACTCCCGGACGCATCCAGGGCGGTACGAGGTTCAATTGGTGAAACCGCCTACGTAGGCCAAGCAACGATTCCGTGAATACCAACGATATACCCGCTGCGGCAACTCCGAGTGCTGCGTAAGAAAAAAGCGAAGAGGCGTGGCTCAGTCCGTAATGTTGTGTAATTGTAAAGACCGGGTGCTCGCCCAGAATACTGCGCTCTATAGCGGCAGCGATTGCTGCGGCAACCACGATCCATGCGAGCACCGCTTGATCCAAGTCGCCCACCACTTCCTCGATCGTAAACGTAACGGCGGCGATCGGAGCATTGAATGCGGCAGCGATTCCTGCCGCTGCCCCAACAGGCAATAGTCTCCGAAGATTCTCACGAGACAATGCGGCCGCGCGGCCCAGGGTACTGGCAACACCGGCACAAATCTGCACCGTTGGACCTTCACGGCCTAGCGACGATCCGCTACCGATTTGTAATACGCCAATCAGGAACTTACCGGCTGCTTCGAAGAATGGTACGCGCCCGCCTCTGACGGCGTATGCCACTTTCACTTGCGGCACGCCGCTACCGCGTGCTCCAGGAACTACATATTGAAGGAGTGCGCCACTGATCAAACCGCCGAGTGTTGGAATGAGTATCGTCCACAGAACCCAGCTTCTGCCCGACGCATGCATTGCACGCTCGATTAGACGATTTTCAGCGCCGATAATTGCGAGGTGGAAAGTGACTGCTGCCAGACCGCATAGGGCGCCTGCGACAAGCGCCACCGCGAATACCCGATGATTCTCGGAGGGCACTACCCGGAGGAACACGCTTAGCAAAACCATGTTCACTCGGCGCCAACGCGTAATCCATCTCCGCCCGAGTAGCTTCATCTGAAAGATTCACTTTGGGGACACAGGCAATATAACAAAGCTGTTCAGAAAACGTAAAAACCATCGATCCTCGTGTGACTTGAACCAATTCTTTACCGCGATTGGAAGCAATTAGTTGCCGCAAGTTCAATCAAAACCCAGAGATTTTGCATCTCCACTTGTCTACGATTCCTGTTTTGGAACCATTAAATTGCCGAAAGTGCAAATTAGAACTTGAGCCCTTGCCTAAAGTGCAGATTGGAAAACGGCACTGAATCGCAAACAATGCGATTGGCGGCGCTACGCCGACTCGAACTCGACACTGGTTTAGGCAAACTAAAGTTTGGGTTCTTTGATGGCCTGAGCGAAGTCGAAGGGCGGTCTGAGCTTCGTTTGTTCAACCGGCTTTTTTGAAGCCCAATTCATCAAGGTGTGCTGGAAAAGTTTCTTGACTTGCTTCAACACCCGGAGTAGAGTCCGCGCCGTAATCATACCGCGCGCCCGTAATCATACTTGGTTCGCCCCGACATTTAGCAATCTCCCAAGAGCCCAGAACCATAGCGAGTACATCTCCGTCATCGAGGTGTCTCTAGTGAATGCTGCGTGGCTGGAAATGGTAACTTGCTTTCCATAGCATCCCTCGGCCATATCAGTAAGTAAGTAACCTCATTAATTGACCTCGCGACAATACGTTCAACTTCCGACTTGGCAACGTATGTCTTTTGCCGAGTCCCCTACAAGGAGAACCCTATGTCCAATATTTCCAAGCGAAATCGGCGGCGAGAGAGAGAGCTACGCAACGCTGCGAAAAACCGACGCGAGATAATTGCAGCGCGCTTGAGCCGCCGTGACCTGATTAAAGCAGGTTTGTTAACCAGCGCCGGATACCTGATACAGAAAAACGGGTTGAGTGCTCGGGCTCAGTTCAGCGGTGGCGGCAGCTTCGGCAGCGATTGTGATCGGAGATGGTGGGACCGCTCCGGCGGAAATGGCACGCCCGTAAGCCCACCGACCACGCCGTTCGTCGAACCCCTGCCAATCCCGCCCATTGCTCAATCAGTCGCATCACTCAGCCCGGCGCCAACAGTAAATCCAAACACAGCCGCCGGCGAAGCTCGTACTCGGCCACATCAGGCTCTAACGACACTGCCGCCGCAGAAGTTTTACGAGGTCCATCAGCGCGAACAGTTGGTCAGCATGCACCCGGCCCTGCCACTGCAAAGACTCTGGACTTTCAACGGCTTCTCGCCCGGACCAACGTACGTGGCCCGCTACGGCGAACCGATTCTGGTGCGAAACTTCAACGATCTTCCGAATGACAACGGAGGTTTCGGATTGCAATCGGTTTCAACTCACTTACACAATGGTCATACCCCCTCAGAAAGCGATGGCTTTCCTTGCGACTTCTTCGGTCAAAACAAGTGGTACGACCAACATTATCCGAATGTCCTCGCCGGTTTTGCCTCGAGCCATCCACCCAACGGCGACATCAACGAGTCGATGAGCACGCTCTGGTACCACGATCATCGCGTCGACTTCACTTCCCAGAACGTCTACAAAGGCCTCGCCGGTTTCTACCTGCTGTTCAATCAATTCGATACTGGCGATGAAACTACCGGCTTCCGTCTGCCGAGTTTTCCGCAATTCGATATTCCGATGATGTTCAACGACAAGAATTTCGATCCGGACGACGGCTTGCTGGCTTTCGATCTGGCGAACCGAGACGGCATCCTCGGCGACAAGTTTCTTGTCAACGGAAAAATACAACCGTTCTTCGAGGTCAAACGGCGGCGCTATCGTTTCCGCTGGCTCAACGCCGGACCATCACGCTTTTACCGGATGTATCTCACCAAGTCAGATCTGACGAATCATCCGTTCTGGATCATCTCGAATGACGGCAATCTACTGAAGAATCCGGTGCAGACAACTTCAGGTCTGATGATTGCCGTCGCTGAGCGCATGGACGTGATCGTCGACTTCTCATCGTTCCCGGCAGGCAGCATCATCCACCTCGAGAATCGTCTGGAACAGTGTGACGGTGCTGGGCCAACGACCAATATTCTTGCCGCTGGAAAAGGTGCAAAAATACTTCAGTTCCGCGTGGTTTCTGACCCGGTCACCGACAATAGTGTGAATCCGGCGACAAACCCGACGTTCTATCAGGTACCGACACGAGTGACTGAGCGGATCACCCGGTGTTTCAAGTTCGACCGCAATAACGGACAGTGGGTCATTAATGACAAATTCTTTGACTGTAATGAGGTGCGCTTCCGCGTAAAACGCAATACGGCCGAGATTTGGCAGCTCGAGGGCGGATTTGATTGGTCTCACCCAATCCACATTCACTTCGAAGAGCATCAGGTTCTCAGCCGCAACCGGAACACACCAACGTTGATTGAGCGAGGGCGCAAGGACGTCATCAGGCTCGGTGAGAATGACGATGTAAATATCTACTTCCGCTTCCGAGACTTCACCGGCCGTTACCCGATGCACTGCCACAACACGATTCACGAAGATCACGCGATGATGTTGCGGTTTGACATCGACGACGTCGGCAACAATAACGAGAGTAATTGTGACAGTCACCGCTGACCGAAAGGAGATCAAAATGTCAGAAATAAGTAGAAGAAAAATGCTCGCTGGCTTGGCGGTGACCCCACTGACCGCTGCGACCCTGACCAGGGCCGGCAGTTTGATTGAACAGTTACCGGCGCCGGCAATGTCGTCACGACAAAAACTTCAGGCTCGCTACTTTCCAAACTTCGAACTCACCACTCATCAAGGCAGGAAGGTGCGTTTTTACGACGATCTGATCAAGGATAAAGTCGTCGTGATCAATTTCATGTATGCCCAGTGCGAAGGCATCTGTGTTCCCGTGACGCAGAATTTGAAGCGCGTGCAGAATCTCCTCGGGAAACGCGTCGGGCGCGATATTTTTATGTACTCGATCACGCTCAAGCCGGAAGAAGACACTCCCGAGAAGCTGAAGCACTACGTGCAAATGCACAAGCTCAAACCAGGATGGACGTTCCTGACCGGCAAGCCTGACGAGATCCAGACGTTAAGGCGGAAGCTTGGCTTTTCCGACAGCCAGGCTAAACTGGACAAGGACATCACGAATCACATCGGGATGATTCGTTACGGTAATGAGGCCAAACAGTGGTGGGCCATGTGCCCGGGCCAGGCGAACCCGCCCTGGATCGTAGAGTCCATTCTCTGGATGTATCCTCAGGGCAATGACGTTCACACTCACAACGTGAAAACAAATCAGCGAAAGCTAGGCTGACTCTAATCACGCGAACAGGGGTGACACACATGAATAACAAAAATAGTTTCATTAACCATTCGCTCATTATTGTGTCATCCCTGTTTTTCGTCATACTCTCCCTCGCTCCGCCTAACTCGGCAGAAAGCGCCCAGTCGCAACCGATTGTTATTCAATCAATGGACTTCGAAGTTGGACGTCGACCGGAAGCCATGATGTTTGATGGAAACAATATCTGGGTTGCGAACCAGCAGAGTGACAGCATCATGAAACTGCGCCCCAGCGATGGAACAAACCTCGGAACATTCGAAACGGGCGCACGGCCAGTTGCTCTCGCTTACGACGGCACCCACGTTTGGGTCGCAAACAGGATGAGCAACAACGTGATGAAGTTTCTCGCGAAGGACGGTTCGTTGGTTGACACCATCGCAGTGGGCCAGCAACCCGAAGGACTCGCGTACGACGGCAAGGACATCTGGATAACCAACGGCGGCGACAACACGGTAACCAGGCTTCGCTTGAACGATGGCGCGAGTTGCAGTTACCGCGTTGGCACCAAGCCGATGGGCATTCTCTATGATGGCGCTAACATTTGGGTCGTAAACAACGATGGTAACAGCGTCACTAAGTTGCGTGGTACGGATGGCGTCAAGCTGGGAACTTATATGGTTGGCAAGAGTCCAGTTGCGATCGCTTTCGACGGCACGAATATGTGGGTAACCAACTTCTATGGCAACAGCGTGACGCAGTTGCGCGCTTCCGACGGTCAGGTAGTGAATACGGTTGCCGTTGCTGACGGACCAGTGGGAATCGCGTTTGTGAACGGTTACATCTGGGTTGCAAACTATGGCAGCAGCTCAGTTGCACAGATAGAGCCGCGTCGAGGTGCGATAGTCAACACGTTCAAGGTCGGCAAATCGCCCTGGAGCGTCATCTTCGACGGCACAAACATCTGGGTTTCAAACGGGGGCAGCAACACCGTCTCCCGCCTCTCGCTTTGAGAGAACGCCGGCAGGTCGCAATTTTTTTTACGCACAGGCGCAAAAGAAAACTCGCCTCACCTTCCGGTTTGGCGCCTTTGTGTGAAAATTTCTCTTCCCAACTCATAGCAGTCAGAATTACACGAGACTCGAGTCAGATCGAGAACGTTCTCAAGAAGCGGGTTTCGATGAGCACATGGTGAAGTCTGTGGAATGGCGGAAACTTGAAAAGCTTTTAACATCGCTCATGAAAGAGCCGCGTCGTTCTGAGTAACTATAGCCGCGTAGATGCGAAGTAAGGACCCCTCTACGAGTTAACGGCAAAAAGATACTCAGTGACTTTTCAAAAGCAGAACCATTAAATTGCCGGACGTTTTGGAACCAATAGTTGCCGAGAGTGCGACTAAAGGACAGCGGGTAACAATTTACGAAGGAATTAGGGTAGTTTGTACTTTTTTGAGGAATTGGAAAAATCTGGAACCAATTAATTGCCGGGGCCTATTGGAACCATTAAGTTGCCGGAGCGGCAATTAATGGTTCAAGTGACATTTCGAGGGCATACATTCGAATCACGTGGTGAGGCAAGATCAGAAGAGCAGGCTCAGCAATTCAGAGGTAACCAGCTGGAACACAGGGAGGCACGGAGATCCTTTAAACCCGAGCTCAATATTTCAACGAACTCTAACCGTTATGAATACTGTAATGCCCCGTTGATTTACGAGTAGAAGTAACGGCTTGTTGCCGGCGCGGTCAATCGCCGCTCTCAGCTCCGCCACCGACCGCACCGGTCGCTGATTCACCTGTTCAATGACGTCACCTCGCCGAATGCCGACATCTGCCGCTGGGCCTAACGGATCGACTTCCATAACAACCAATCCCTGCGTGTCGGATCTCAATCCCATTTCTTGCGCGAGCGCCGGCGTGAGCGGTTGCACGGAAAGACCCAACCTTCCATCGTCATTCTCTCGCGATTCTGAAGGGCCGTTTTCACTTGGACCACCTTGACGTTCTTCGGCAGGAAACTCCGCAAGTGTCGGTCTCAATTCCTGTTCGTTTCCACCACGCGAGATTCTCAGCGTTACCGTTTGTCCGGGAGCTGTTGCAGCTATTTCATTGCGAAAGCTGTTCGGATCTGAAACTGTGTTTCCGTTGAGAGCGAGAATCACGTCGCCCTGCTTCAAACCCGCCCGCTCTGCCGGGCTGCTGGGCTGAACCTGACTGACGATTACGCCGCGGGCACTACTTAAACCCAGGTTTGAAGCAATATCTTGAGTTACCGGCTGCACGACTATTCCAAGATGGCCCCGCCGCACTTTGCCGTTCTTCACGATTTGATCCAGTACATTTCGAGCCATGTTCGACGGAATCGCGAAGCCAATGCCGATGCTGCCACCCGTGGGAGAAAGAATTTGAGAGTTGATTCCAACCAGATTGCCAGTGCTGTCGACCAATGCGCCTCCTGAATTTCCGCGATTGATAGGAGCATCGGTTTGCAGGAAATCTTCGAAGCTGCCGTTGCTTAGACCAGTTCGGCGGCTCTTCGCGCTGATGATGCCCATCGTAACCGTCTGACCAATACCGAGTGGATTGCCGATTGCCAGCACAACGTCTCCAACCTGCACCTTGTCGGAATCAGCGAGCGCCAAAGCTGGCAACCCCGCCTGCTCGATCTTAAGCACAGCAAGGTCGCTGGGTGGATCGGAACCGATTAACTTTGCATCAACAACCCTTTGTTCTCCCATTTCAACTTCGATTTTTTGAGCCCCATCGATTACGTGGTGGTTCGTGAGGATGTAACCATCAGGGGAGACTATTACGCCTGAACCCAGTCCTCTTTGAAGTTGCTCGGGAGGCACTGGCGACCGTTCGCCGAAGAAACGTCGAAAGAACGGATCGTCCATAAATGGAAACTGTTGCGGCGCGCGCACGCGCGATTCAGTCCTTATTGTTATGACTGCCCCCGAAACCCGATTGACCACTTCTGCAAAGGATGTGCGAATACCCGTGCTTGTCGTTGGGGGCGGAGCGGAAGGCGGTGGAAGATTAACGGGTTCCCTACCGCACCCCGTTAGCGATAAGAGAATCACGACAACTAAAAGTCTAATTCGCATCATTCGCGTTCTTACCATAACACTCAACATGAAGATCTCGATATTTCGTCACCGATGTGCGCTTGAAATCGCAAAATCGTCAAAGAGCTATGTAAAAGGTCAACCAGACTCTGATAGGACGAGCTCAGTAAGTGTAATCACCTATCGAAAGTAAGGGATGGCACCGTTTCGCAAATCTGTCAGCTTGGTAAGCTATAAGTACAAGGGGGATATTATGAAAATACACAGGGAACTTATGAAACCGATCAAGTTGCGATCACCGGTGCGCTTGCTCCTGGTGATCGCAGTTGCGGTGGGCCTGATATTAACAACCGGAGTCGTGTTCGGGCAGAACGCTCGACAAACGGAGCGGGTACTGAGGCAACTCGAGACGAATACAGACCGATTCAGCAAGAGTATCGACACCGCTTTGGATCGTAGTCGACTCAATGGCAGCAATTTGGAAGATCAGGTCAATGCATTGGTCGATGAGTTTGAATATGCCACCGACCGGTTGAAAGAGCGGGCAGAAGACAATGTGGCGATTAACGTCGATGTCAACGAGGTATTGCGGCGAGGCATGTACCTGGACACATTCATGCGAACACACAACTTTGCCGTTACGGCGGAACGCGATTGGCGACTGGTTAGGAATAATTTGGATCAATTGGCTCGTGTTTACCGTGTTACGTGGACGTGGACACCCGAAGTAATTCGCAACTCTCCGCTTAGCAAGGCCTCCTCCAAACAAGTCATTCGTCGTTTGGAAGAAGCCTCTGACCAATTCCGCACCAGCTTTGACGCCGGAATGGATAAGAGTCGCCTTGACGGATCGTCGTACGAAGATTTTATGAACAAGGTAGTTGCTGAGTTTGACCACTCGGTGGAAAAACTCGAAGAACAATCAGGCGATCTCAAACCGCCAGATGTACGGGCCGCATTAAACAATGCCGCGGCTATTGACGATTTCCTTAAAAGACAACGGCTCGACGCCAGAACTCAGCGCGACTGGGCGCGAGTGAAAGCAAATCTCGACGACCTGGCCTTTCTTAACAGCGTTGCCTGGGATTGGACCATGCGAAGAAGTATCGCACCTGTTGTCAGCCTGGCGCCGGCTAATAGTAATGTTCAGCCGCAGGGTCAACGCGTGGGCCTGGTCAGAATGGTAAATCCATCGCTGAACGCAGTCGCACGGGAAGTCAGGCACGAACTGATGTCGGATCTTCCGTACTACAGCGTCTTCGACTGGATCGAATTCGAAGTATTACCGGACAACACAGTTATTCTCAGAGGAGAGGTAACTACACCGCCAGACACGAAGTCGAAAGCTGAGGATGTTGTAGAAGATGTGCCCGGCGTCAGCCGCGTTATCAACGAGATCCGGGTGTTGCCGGTTTCTCTGAACGATGAACGTTTGCGTCGCACACTCTACAACGCCATTTACAATCTCAACTCACCGCTCTTCAGATACGGGGTGGGCTCGCGTCAGGCAATACATATCATTGTCGACCGCGGACGTGCCACACTCAAAGGCGTGGTTGACTCCCAGAGGGACAGACAGCTCGCTTATCAACGTGCGCGCAGCGTACCTGGTTTGTTTGCGGTCAATAATGAGCTAAAGGTGGAAGGAGAATCGATGGTACGGTAAGACTTAATTGTGTGCGCTAGCTCTGTATCCTTTGTGGTTAGCCGAGAGAAGGCTAACCACAACGGTACAGTGGAAAAAGAGGCGACACAAGAGAACAGTCACACCGAACCGCCGTGTCAACATGTGATATCGAACTATGTTGAAGTATCCTACTGAGACGGAGAATCATCGATGATCAAACTTGACGGCATCTTGTGTCCAACCGACCTTTCCGACGACTCCGAACGGACCTTGCGCTATGCGGTAGCTCTGGCGCGCGCTTCAGGGGCGAAGCTCTTTGTTTGCCACCGTCCAAAATCTCCTGCGGATCACGAGCAAGCATTGCGTATGATGCATACACTGATCACGGCCGGAGAAACATTTCCGACCGGCCCTGCGGAAAATGCTGCGACCGATTGGGAAAGCGTATTGCTCGACGGTGCAGACCTGGGAGCAGTCATCACGCGCGAAGCAGAGTCGCGGCATGCGGACCTAATCTTCATGCGCTCACGTCGCCGGCCGTTCGCGGCTGCATTGCTTGGCTCAACGGCAGAAGCGGTTTCACGTCTCGCTCCATGTCCAGTGCTGGTGATGCACGCCGATGAGCGCGAGTGGCTCGATAACGCAACGGGTGCGATTTCACTGCGGCGTGTTCTTGTCGCCTACGACTTCTCCTCTTACTCGCAACTCGCTTTTCAATATGCAGTGACACTCGTGCAACAGTATCAGGCTGAGTTGCACATGTTACACGTGCTGCCGGCGCCGATCGCGGATCAACCGGAGATTGCCTGGGTAGGGGACAAAACAAACACGCCTTATCATCAGGCTGCGCGCCGTCTTCAGGAGGCCGTTCCCGCAGAGGTCCATCTGTGGTCCAATGTGAAACATGCGGTGCAGTATGGTCAGCCATATGGAGAAATACTGTCATATGCGGAAATGAACGAGATCGATCTGATCGCAATGGGAGCGCACGGAGCAGGCTTTGGCATACGTACGTTGTTCGGGTCGAATGTAGACAGAGTTCTGCGGCAGGCGCGGTGCCCGGTCCTGATCGCCCATCCGCTCAACCAAACCGAAAACCAGAACGCCTCAATATAAAAAGTGCGGCCTACGAAGAAGAGTCCTGCTTTAGTAACTGTCTGAGCACGTAAGGAAGAATGCCGCCATGTCGATAATATTCAACTTCAACCGGCGTCTCTATGCGCAGAGTTAGAGGAAGATCAATTGTCTCACCTTTTTCACGGTGAATGATCAGCGTCACGTCCTGCTGCGGCTCAAGTCCGTCTTTCAAACCAACGACGTCGAATGTTTCGGTTCCGTCAAGCTGCAAACTCCGCGCGTTGACTCCCTCCTTAAAACGACAAGGCAGGACGCCCATGCCGATAAGATTTGACCGGTGAATGCGCTCGAAGCTCTCGGCGATCACCGCTCGAACACCGAGAAGTTTCGTACCCTTGGCCGCCCAATCTCGAGAACTCCCGGTCCCATACTCTTTTCCGGCTATTACCACCAGCGGTACTCCCGCGGCCTGATACTTCGTGGCAGCGTCGTAGATACTCATCTGCTCAGCGCCGGGCTGGTGGATCGTGACACCACCTTCCGAGCCCGGCGCCATTAAATTCCTGATGCGCACGTTGGCAAAGGTGCCACGCACCATCACGTGATGATTACCGCGCCGGGCGCCGTACGAGTTGAAGTTCTCGACTGAAACGCCTCTCCCTTGTAGATATTTTCCAGCCGGCGATTCCAACTTGATCGAGCCGGCCGGTGAAATGTGATCTGTAGTTACTGAGTCGCCAAGGATCGCGAGTGGGCGCGCACTGCAGATATCGGAAAGCTTCTCCGGTTCCATTGAAAACTTATCGAAATAGGGAGGCTCGAGAATGTAAGTCGAAGTGGTGGTCCAATCGTAAGTATTTCCGGCAACCTCTGGGATTTCATTCCATTTGGGACTCTCACCGCCAAAGTCACTATAACGTCGCCGATAAGTTTCGGGCTCGAAAGCCGCGTGTATTAATGCCTGTATCTCGCCGGCGCCCGGCCAAATTTCTCGCAGAAATACGTCACGCCCATCTTTGTCTTTCCCGAGAGGCTCAGCTTGAAGATCGATTGCAACCGTTCCCGCGAGGGCAAAGGCAACAACGAGCGGCGGTGACATCAGAAAGTTTGCTCGGATTGATTGATGCACTCGTGCTTCGAAGTTACGGTTTCCCGAGAGAACGCTTGCTGCTACGAGGTGATGTTTCCAAATAGCTTCTTCAATGCACGGATCGAGTGGACCCGAGTTGCCGATACAGGTGGTACACCCGTAACCGGCGAGATGGAAACCCAGTTCGGCGAGATAAGGCATCAACCCGGTTTTCTCAAGATAATCCGTGACGACGCGCGAACCGGGCGCGAGTGAAGTCTTGATTGCCGGATTTACTTTCAATCCACGCTCAACGGCTTTTTTCGCGAGCAGACCGGCTGTAATCATCACAGCCGGATTCGACGTGTTTGTGCACGAAGTGATCGCCGCGATCAGCACGTCGCCATGACCCAGATCCACTTGAGCTTCCGGAAACTCCTCAGTAAGTAGTGGTGCGACCCGATCCGGTGTGGGCCGGTTGTTCATCATTTCGTTTTCGGTCCACGTGTTGGTCTCTTTGGGAGTTACATCCGCAGCAACCGGCAACTCCTTCGACTCTTCGGCTTGTTCGCCACCGCCGGCCAGCATTGGTTCATCCCGGTCTTTGCCGCAAACACCTATTTGCGTTGGGAAGTGCTGGCCAACGTTGTCCCTGCCGTAACCTCCCTGTTCAGCTGGCTTTTTTAGCAGCTCGGTAAACCGCTGTTTGAGACTCGCGAGCGCGATCCTGTCCTGCGGGCGTTTTGGACCAGCAACACTCGGCTCTATAGTAGCCAGATCGAGTTCCAGTGTTGCTGTGTATTCACACTGTCCCGCCTGGGGCATACCAAACATGCCCTGAGCGGTGAAGTAACTTCGCACCAGTTCGACTTGCTCGGTTGTTCTCCCGGTTGCCGCAAGGTACTTACACGTCTCTTCATCAATCGGGAAAAAGCCCATCGTGGCGCCGTATTCCGGAGACATGTTAGCAATAGTGGCACGGTCGGTAACCGGCAGCTTTGCTGCACCGTCACCGTGAAATTCAACAAACTTTCCCACGACCTTTGCATCACGCAGCATTTGCGTGACTCTGAGTACCAGGTCCGTAGCCGTAACACCTTCGCGTAAAGATCCCATCAAGTTCACTCCAACCACATCCGGGGTCAGCAAATAAACAGGCTGTCCCAGCATTGCGGCTTCTGCTTCAATACCGCCGACCCCCCAGCCTGCCACTCCCAATCCGTTTATCATCGTCGTGTGTGAGTCAGTCCCGACCAGAGTGTCTGGATAGCAGATGCCATCTTTCTCGATCACACAGTGGGCCAGGTATTCGAGGTTTACTTGATGACATATTCCTAAACCCGGAGGCATAACTGTGAACTTTTCAAATGCCTGGCGACCCCATTTCAGAAACTCATAACGCGAATGGTTGCGTTTGAATTCCATTGCAATGTTCCGAGCAAAGGCATCGGACGTCGTAGAGAAATCAATCTGCACAGAATGATCGATGACGAGATCGACGGGCACCGTGGGCTGTACGATCTTAGGATTACGTCCTAGCCTCATGGCTGCCGAGCGCATTGCAGCCAGGTCAACGATCAGCGGTACGCCCGTGAAATCCTGCAACAGTACGCGTGAAACCACGAAAGGCAGCTCTTCCGTTCGCGCGGCGTTGGGTTTCCAGTTTGCGAGTCGGATTACATTTTCTTCAGTGATGCGATGACCATCGCAATTGCGCACCACTGATTCCAGCAGGATGCGAATAGAAATCGGGAAACGTGAGATCACGCCAAGGCCACTGGCCTCGAGTTGCGGCAGTGAGTAAAACTCTTGCGAGCCTTTACCGGCCGTCGCCAATGAACGGAGGGCATTTATCGTCATGTGTTATCCCCCAAAGCCTATGTGCAACCGCGATGCGTCAATTTGTTCAAAGCTACCACATTTTCTTTTCTGCTTTCTGCATTAATACTCCTTTTGTTTTACTGTTTCTTCGCAAGTCTGTATTTATCTTTTTCTTACACAGAATGACAGTGCCTCAGCAGTCAAGATGAGATAAAATTTGGCGAAATGAATATTCTAATCGCGTATGACGGTTCCGAATGTGCGGAAGCTGCGCTGGATGATTTGCAACGCGCGGGGCTTCCGAGCCGGGCAGAAGCCCTTGTCGTGACCGTTACTGAGATTTGGCTTCCTCCCCCTCATGCTGAAAGTTTTGAGTTACTGGTGTCAGGCGCCGACGAACCGCCAGTAGTAAAAAACGCGCAGAACTTCGCGCTGCGTGCTGTCGAGCGCCTCCAACAGAACTTTCCTGATTGGACTATTAGCTCACGAATTCAGAGCGGCTCACCTGGTTCAGCAATTCTTAATGTTGCGGCGGAATGGCGCCCCGATCTGATAGTCGTTGGATCGCACGGCCGTTCGGCAGTTGGTCGTTTCGTGCTTGGCAGCGTTTCGCAAAAGGTCGTCACGGAAGCACACTGCTCTGTACGTGTTGCGCGAGGAAAGGTCAATGTCGACACGGCAGCCACCCGCCTAATCATCGGTATTGATGGTGGACCCGGTTCGGACCATACAATCGGCGTGGTCGCGTCTCGCGAGTGGACCGAGGGCGCAAAGGCAAGAATCATTGCGGTCCATGAAAAACTGCAACCGAGCGTTGTCGGTAGCATGGTCCCTACAGTTTCTAACTGGGTAGATGAAATAAACGAGAAAGAAACATCGTGGATCGAAGGTGAGCTGGAAAAGGCTGCTGAGAAACTGCGCGCCGCCGGCATGACTGTCGAATCGCTTTTACTTAATGGAGATCCCAGACACGTATTGGTGAACGCCGCACGTGAGTGGGACGCGGACTCGATTTATGTTGGTGCGACGAGTCATAAGGGTCAAGTAAGGATGTTTTTGTTTGGGAGCGTATCTTCAGCTGTAACGGCACGCGCTCATTGTTCAGTCGAGGTGATACGTTCACAAACGGGCTAGCCTTTCGATAAGACAACCAGCCTTCAGCACACCAGCTTAACTTCTGAGAGTCTAAGTTCCCGCGAAGGTAGACCTATACTAGTGCAAGCCAACAATTTTGCTCAGATAAAGAGCGGTTCAGACGTGATTGGAAGAAGAATCTTAAATTACGAAATTCTGGAAAAGCTCGGTGCCGGCGGGCATGGAGAAGTCTATAAAGCACTCGATACTAAGTTAAACCGTCCCGTGGTCATCAAGGTATTACCTCACGAATTGACGGACAATGAACGCAACTTCAAACGCTTTGAACGTGAAGCGCAATTAATTTCCTCACTGGATCATCCGAACGTGTGCACTGTTTACGAGTTCGATGAAGTCGACGGACTGCATTTGATGGTCATGCAGTTGATCGAGGGACGTACCGTTAGGGAGTTGGTTAATGGACGGCCCTTGAAGTTACAGACCGCGCTACGAATTGGCATCCAGGTGGCGGATGCTTTAGCGGCGACTCACGCGCGAAACATAATTCACAGGGACATCAAAGCCGGCAATGTGATGGTCACAGACGATGGGTTGGTCAAGATTCTTGACTTTGGTCTGGCGAAGTTCATAGAAACGAGCGACCAGGATACCCTCGAGCAGAGTATCATCGAGCAGAATACGAGCGCCGCTAAACAATTTGAGATTACAGAAACAGGCTCGCCGCGTGGCACGGCGACGTATGCGGCTCCGGAGCAAGCTCGCGGCGAGGACGTCGATCACCGGGCTGATATTTTTTCGATCGGTGTTTTGCTCTACGAAATGCTCACGGGCACCTGGCCTTTTCACGGCAAGAACGTGCAGGATGTGCGATCGGCATTAATTAACGATGAGCCTTTACCTATCGCGGCACGTCGTGGCGAGGAAATACCCGGACGTTTGCAAGCCACAGTCTCAAAAGCTATGGCCAAAACTCCTGACGCGAGGTATCAAAGCGCAGCCGAATTACGCGATGAATTGGCAATCCTGTTGCGTGAGATTTCAACTGCGGATGGTGAAACCGATGCGCTTCTGGAAAGAGTTCGGATGAGTGCGCCTCAATTTCACAGAGTGCCGACCACGTTGCAGCGGGCGGTGAATTGGATCAAAGGACAAATAGGAAGTGACGAAACAGACACCACAACAATTGAAGAAGCTCTCCAATCGGCGGCTGAAGATCAAACCGCTGACAAGGGTACACTGGCAATATTGCCTTTTAGAAATCTGAGTGGTGATCCGGATTATGATTTTTATGAATTCGCGCTGGCGGATACGGTGATCACCGAACTTTCACAGCTGCCTTCAATAATAGTCCGTCCTTCAGCCGCTATGATGAATTACCAAGCTGGCGACAATGATCCGTTCCAGGTTGGCCGTGAGTTAAAAGTTGCGAACGTGCTGTCGGCAAGTTTTTTGCGCCACGAAAGCCGCATGAATGTCACGGCGCAGCTGCTTGATGTAGACACTGGAAACGTTCTCTGGAGTGAACGTCTCACTACTGAAGAGACAGACATCATTTCCCTGATCGACACAATTGCACAGCGTATCTCCACAGGTCTTCATTTGACGCTCACATCCGCGGATCCAATCCAACATGAGACCACCAACACAAAGGCCTTTATAGAGTATCTCCAGGGCCGCAATGAAATGAAAAATCTGATAGACAACGCCCTGGCTAGTTATGACGAGTATCTTCGCGGACGCGATGTGATGGGACGGTTCATTTACCGCGCGTTGAACAAAGAGCAGATCGAAGCCGCGATCGCGCACTTCTCACGTGCAATCGAACTCGATCCGCAATTCGCACGCGCACATAGTGGACTAGGCAGTTGCTATACAAGCCGGATCATCAGTTTCGCCGGAAACAACGAAGACTATCTCGCCGCTGAAGTTGCTTTAAATAAGGCGCTGGCGCTGGATCCGAATAACGTTGAAGCTAACACCAATAAAGTTTTCTTCCTGATCTCACAGGGGAAGAAAGATATGGCCCGTCGTAAAGTGGCCGACCTTTTGAAGACACATCCGCATGATGTTGGTGTGCAATTTATAGGGTCATTCCTTTATCGCCTGGATGGAGATTACGAGAAAGCCTTAAGCTGCTTGACCAAACTCTTGCGGCTAAACCCCAGAGAGCGAGTAGTAGTGGGTTATAGCCGAGCGCGAATTCTTATTTATCAGAGACGTTACGAATTAGCATTGGCAGAGTTGGAAAAAGCTGAACAAGTTAGACCTAATCATCCTTTGATCCAGACCTTTCGCGCCATGTGTTGGTTTCTGCAGGGTAAAGTAAGCGAGGCGCAAAAACTTCTGGAAGAGTTGTTGCAGGAAAACCCGGAGATGGATGGAATCCGGCCGCATTATGCGATGTGCCTTGCAGCTATGGGCGATCATGCCGCGGCGCGCGAGCAACTTAACGAAAGAGTGAAACAAGTTGCCGCCTTAACCCAAGACGTTCCATATTGGGTCGCAACTGCCTATGTTATGTTGGGAGAGGATCGCGAAGCTTTTCAATGGTTGGAAAAAGCGATCAGTATTGGCAATGAAAACCTGCCCTGGTTCAAAACAAATCCGATCTGGCAGCGCCTATACAACGATCCGCGGTTTCAAGCAATAATCAACTTAATCGATCACAGCAAGAACAATGCGTAAGCCACGATCGACTGTAACTGTGGCTGTCCTTTCCCGCATTAGTTGTCAGCTTTATCAAGAAATCCCTGTACTTCTTCAAGAACCCTGGCCGTGGCGGCTGGATGATTGCGTCGTGACTCGCTGGTAATTTTCCTGATCAACTCCTCCTGTGCTGCGGATACTTTTCCACAGCCAAGAAAACCACCTGAAGCATTAGCCACGACGCTGCAGTAGTGGGCCAGTGTTTGTTCTCTGATTAGACGTACTGAATTCGGTCTCGTTTTCAGAATATTGCGAATTAAACGCAGCGTTTTTTCGAAGAACTCATCGGGCGGTCTGTTATTCAACCAGTCCAGCAACATGGACTCTGCCGGAGAACCCTTATCCATACCACGCGCTGTCGCGATCTCGATGATGGCCTCACGCTCCTTTTCGGTTACAGAGCCATCGATCCATGCGACATGAATAATCGGAACCAAAAAGAGTAAGAAGATCGTCTGGCGCGAATAACCAAGTTCTTGCAGGTCATCCAGTATCTCGGCGTCTTCCACAAAAAAGAACTCAGCCAACTCACGTCGCTCTTCTTCCTTTGATACGCGTTGGCGCATCTTCTCAATGAGTTCTTGCTCCTTTTTGTGAAAGTATTCTTCCTCTTTTGCCTTTCTTAAATCGTCAAGTATATTTGCGTCTGACATGACTCTCCTTCACCTACGCCAACTACTTTCGTGTTCCCGAGGGCGTCGAAACATTTTACGAGCAGGCCCGCGCAAACCAGTTTCCACGATTTCGATTCCGGTATGAACTTATTCCTTCAGCTTCTGCTTGAGCGGAGTCAACAAACGCAGCGTAACAAAATTGATAAGACTTAAAACAACTGCAATCTCGTAGCGTCTGAAGGCAACAGCCGCTCCAATGGCTCCGGTGTTCCAAATACTGGCTGCGGTAGCTGTGCCATGGACACTACCACGATCTTTTAGAATCGCGCCTCCACCAATAAAGCCGATCCCCGTGACCAACCCTGCGAGTATTCGAGTCATACTCTCAGATGTGGCCCCCAGAATACTCGCCGCGACCAGCATGTAGCCACAGCTGGCAACGGCGACCAACGGAAATGTTCGAAGTCCTGCGCTTCGCGCCTCTTTTTCACGATCCCACGCCAACGGCAGTGCAAGCAGATAAGCGACGGCTACACTGAACAAGTGTGTAAAGATTTTGGTCCAGTCTAAGATCATCTCTTCATTAGCTTCATATTTCTGAAAGGCTGGCGCACGGGTGCAGAGAGCGACCACACAAATGACGCGTTAAATACTATGTTCTAAATGAATGATAGCGATGTCCCAAAAATCTCAATTTTTCTTGAGCATTCTCATGTAAGATCGCAAACACCAGTAGGTAAAACTACCTATCGAACGTAAGTGTTTAGACTGATGTCTGGACGCTGCGACTTCGTTAAGATCAACACGCTCATTTACGATGGGATGTGTTGAATGGCTTGAAAAAGCTTGGTAAGCGTCAACACGTAGAGAGAGTCACATCGGTCAAGGCATTGAGGCGCCGGCCCGGCGCCTCAATGCTTTTTTACGAACAATCTTCGGGTAGGTCTTTCGAATGAACTAATTGGTCAAGAGTTCCAGGCGTTTCGAACCGTCTGCCTGTGAGCCTGAACGCAGATGCGCAACCTGGCATGTAGAGAAGCCAGGCTCAACAATCATTTAATGTCGAGCGACAGTGCGGGAGACAGCGGGCATTAGTAAACGATCGATTCCATGAATCACTCCATTGTGCGCGAGCAGATCCACGTGAAGCACCTTAGCTCCTCCAACCTTGAGATCGTCAGCAGCCTCAATCGCTAGTTCAACCCCACAGAGCGTTCTTGCTTTACCGAGATTTCTCAGCTCATGCGACATGATTCGCATCGGCACTGCATGATAACCAAGAACGTTCGCTAACGCTCCCTGATTCTCAGCACGCAATAAGTAGTTAAACTCATCCGGAGAAAGATAGGCGAATGCAATATCAACTGGAGCAAACAGCGTAAACAGCTTCTGTCCTCTGAGCTCTCTTTCTAACGAAGAACCTTCCAGCAATTTGGTAAAGGTTTGAAACACTCCAGAATGGATCGCCGCGTCTATGATATTTAGCCTTTGCATTCACACCTCCCGAGGAGAGCGTCTTTAAATGTTCCGTCTTGCAAACTTAGCCCAGAAGTCGCAGCGTTGCGACAGCGTTTGCACCTACCGAGCTAAGTAATTCCACTTACAGGAGTTCATTGCGTACACACTAGCCCTTAATTACGTGCACGAAAAAGCTCAAATGTCCCGCGGGTCACTTTGTGCTAAGTGCGCATCATTTATTGAATCAATGGCGAGGAGCGGTCGCAAGGATTGTCAATTGTGTTCCCCATCGAGAGTCGAGATCGTCCCTGCCCTGCACGTAAACGGATCGTTATTCGGCACCGCAACAATCATGGTCTCATTTGAGACAATAAAGTAGGCGCATCACTCAAATTTATGAAGTGTTGACTCATTGCTGGATTGGACCAGCTCCAGGCGACCGAATAGTCCGGGTCACCTAACTAACTGAATCTGCCTGACTCGGCCCCGCCCTACCTAATCTCGTTCGCAATCAACTTCGCGGGTACAATCTGGCAATGGCCACAATTTCTCATAAACTTTCAAACTCATTCGAAGGCGCGCTTGCGGGCGGCGGCGATCCAGCAACGTCTCCACTTTACGTCTTCGGACCATTCCTGAAGCTGATCGTTGTCGCAGGTGTAGCACAAGTTACATTTGGCGCCAGTGTATGGCTGGTCATACTTACGGTTGCAACCGTATCCGCGATGTATCGCCTGGTTATGACCTGGGTGGTGGATGGCAGCGGAGGCAGTGGACTCAGCGAGGAGGAGTTTGGCGGTTGGGCTGTAAAAATAAACGCGGGCATAACCTTCATCGAATACACGCTTACTTTCCTGGTGAGCATGGCCGCATTAGTGACTTTCATCGCTGACCGTATGCCTATCCTCGATCGTTCGATTCTCGGCATACAGTACCGCACCTTCGTCGGGATAGCGTTTACGTTACTCACCGGATGGATTGTGAACCGAGGACCAAAGTTTGCCGCGAGAGCTTTTGGTCCAGCTACACTGGCGGTGCTTATTCTGCTTTGGCTCATGATATTCGCCACGATCTGGAAGCTGGGCTTTCACCTGCCCAACTTTGATCTGCGTGCTTTTCATCCACAGTATTTAAACTTCACGCTGGGCGGCTATGCGCGGATTCTGGCTTTGATGACCGGCATCGAGATCTTCGCCAATCTCGTCGCTGCTTACGAAGGGCCGCCAGAGGCAAAGAGTCGCAAGGCTTTTCGCAGTCTGCTCATAATCATGGGCACTACCACGATCACGATGCTGATCGTCGGGCCCGCGGTCCTGCAACTCGCTAACCCGGTCGATTCAGAAGTATCGGTATTTACTCAAACTATGGATCAACTGTTGCCTGCACCACTGCCCTACGCCGGCACGTTGATTGGAATCTTTGTGCTGGCCTCGGCTGCTGCGGCCAGCGCTCAGGGCTTACAAAATCTTGCCCTCGGTTTGCATTATCGACATTACATTCCCGCGGCGCTCGGCACGCGCAACAGGTTTGACGTCGCCGACAAACCAGTTTGGCTTGAGGTTGCTATCGTATCGCTTTGCTACCTGTTGCTGGGCACTGATGAAGAGGTCTATCTGGCAGTTTACGCCGCTGGAGTCTTCATTCTCCTGAGCATGACGGGTTGGGCGGTCGCTAAAAGGCTTACACGAAACCTACGGTCCACATTTTCTGCGAGCCACGTGGCCGGGCTGGTTGCCGCCGTTATAGCTGCGTCGCTAACCTCGGCAGCAACGTTGATCATCTTCGTGGAGCGATTTCACGAAGGCGCGTGGACCTATCTGCTCTTTGTTCCGGTCCTTTACTTCGCCTTCAACCATTTTCGAACCAGACTGGGAGAGCCCAGGCCACTGGAAGACCATCTGGGCCGGATTGTTTCGGGGCAGTATTTACTTCCGTTAGAACGGGAAGGTCGTCGCGAAGATGACATCAGTCTGCAAAAGATCGCCGTCCCCCTGGATGGCTCCGCCTTTGCGGAACACGCGCTACCCGTCGCGGAACTTCTGGCGCAGCTTTGTGGCGCGCAACTCAGCCTCTTTCACGTGCAAAAAGAGAGCGATGACGAAAACCTTGAACAGTATCTGAACCAGCTTGTATGGCAAGTTGAAAAGTCGAAACTTAAGGTGACGCTTTCCGTGGCCCATGGCCCGGTGGCGCAACAGATAAGCGAGTTGGCGCTAAAGGAAGCGGCTGACTTGATCGTGATGAGCACACACGGTATGCCCGGCATCGATCGTTATTACGTTGGAGACGTGGCTAACAAACTCATTCGCATCATGAATACTCCCGTATTGTTGTTGCGTCCCACCGAGAGGTGGCAAAGCAGGACGACGCAGTTCCGGCGCTTGCTGGTGACTCTGGATGGTTCCGAGACGGCGGAAAACGTCCTCCGTTATACGAGATTTCTTGCCCGTATTTTCCAAAGCGAGATACTCTTGTTGTCTGTTCCGGAAGCTGAAGCGGAGCATCACAGACTGGAGGAATACCTCGAGACTGTCGCTACTGCTTTGCGTGAGACTGGTTACAACGCCAGGGCCAGTGTCACTGGCTCGGGTGCAGTGCGAACGATTCTTGAGCTATGTGCGGCTGAGAGCGCCGACCTGATCATGATGACGACACATGGCCGCGGAGTTTTATCAAGAGAGGCTTCAATCGGAAGCGTCGCGGATCGGGTGATAGACGCGGCGAACTGTCCGGTATTTCTGGTTCCGGCACAAGCGAACGGCAGGTAATATGACGAGCTTACTGGAAAATGTTTCCTCTTACTTCGACGAAGCCGCGCGGCTCACGAACCATCCGGACGGACTGCTCGCGCAGATCAAAGCATGCAATAGCGTCTATGCCATTCAGTTTCCGTTTCGCACGGAACGAGGTTACGAGGTTATTAAGGCCTGGCGCGCTCAGCACAGTCATCACAAAGTTCCTGTGAAAGGTGGTATTCGTTTCGCCGCTGACGCCAACGAAGACGAGGTAGTCGCTCTCGCCGCGTTGATGACTTATAAGTGTGCGGTAATGGATGTTCCTTTTGGCGGCGCCAAAGGCGCAATCAAGATTGACCCGCGGAACTACACTAAGGAGGAGTTGGAGAGAATTACGCGGCGTTATACCGCGGAGCTGATTAAGAAGAACTTTATTGGCCCAGGTCTCGACGTGCCTGCGCCAGACTTCGGGACGGGCCAGAGAGAAATGGCCTGGGTGGCAGATACCTATGCAGCTTTTCATCCCGGACAGATCGATGCGCTCGCCTGTGTGACAGGCAAGTCGGTGACGCAGGGCGGAATCCGCGGACGACTCGAGGCGACGGGCCGTGGTATCTGCTTTGGGTTGCGCGAAGTTGTATCGGACGCCGACGACATGAAGCAGATTGGTCTGACGCCCGGTTTCGAAGGCAAGTCACTGGTGGTCCAGGGCCTCGGCAACGTTGGTTATCACGCTGCTCGCTTCTGCCAGCTAAGCGGCGGCCGGATCGTAGGGTTGGCGGAATATGAAGGAGCAATCGCCAATCCGCAGGGTTTGGATGTTGAGACTGTGGCGAAACACCGGAAGGAAACAGGATCGATTCTGAATTTTCCCGGCGCTACTAACTTAGCGCATCGCAACGATGCTCTTGAACTCGAATGCGACATCCTCATTCCGGCAGCGCTCGAAAACCAGATCACGGAAGACAACGCTCCACGTGTTCGCGCCCGGATCGTCGCCGAAGGAGCTAATGGACCAACGACTACTGCCGCTGAGCGAATTCTTTTGCAAAAGAACATCCTGGTGATACCGGATATTTATTTGAACGCCGGCGGAGTAACAGTGTCGTATTTTGAATGGCTCAAGAATCTCTCGCACGTTCGTTTCGGTAGGATGGGAAAGCGTTTCGAGCAAAAGAGCTTCGAAAACATGCTCGGCGTCATCGAGCAAACAACGGGAAAACACCTCTCGCCAACAGAACGAGCCACGGTCGCGCGCGGCGCGGACGAAATCGATATTGTAAATTCAGGGCTGGAAGAGACGATGGTGAATGCTTATCACCAGATTCATGAAATATGGAAGTCCGACCGCAAGGTCGAAACACTTCGCACAGCGGCATTCATCTCCGCGATCAACAAAATCGCTGTTGCCTACATGGAGCTTGGCATTTTTCCCTGACGAATCACTAACCGGCGACGCCGAACTTAGTCGTCCTCCTGGGTAACCTTCATGAGCTTTCGGTCCACGACCAGTTTCAACAAATCATAACGAGCGATGATGCCGACAGGGATGTCATCGCGCACGACTGGAATTCGATTTAACTCGCGGTAAAGCAGTAACTCGATTACGTCTTCTATAGAATCGTCCTCGGTCACTTTCACCACGGAACGACTCATGATTTCGCCTACGGTCTTCGTTCTTGCTTCTTCGTAAAGACTTTCGATGCCGTCCGCCGGGATCCACTCTCCGAAGAGTTGCGGAGCGTGAAATCTGGCAAAGACAAATGACTTGTCCTTCGCCATGAAGTCTGACACGCTCAAAAACCCACAGAGTTTTCCAAGTTCGTTCACGACTGGTATGCCACGCAGATCGTGCTCCAACATCAAGCGTGCTGCTGTTTCGAGAGAAGTGTTCTCCTGGACCACGACTACAGGCGTACGCATAATCTGGCTGACTTTCATTGTTTCGTCCCAGTTTTGTTTACCCAGACGGTCAACCGCCTCGAAGTAGATTGTACGCATAATTTTACCCCTCAATAGTTAAGTCACAAAGAAGCGTGCCTTTTCCTTTCCGCATAACAGCAAAAGAGCCGGCGTCCAGGAGAGACCACCGGCTCATACTGCTAAAACAGCAAAGCGCCACTAGGCGGTAGTGGCTGCCGTTTTGGCAGGTTGTAGCACCGCGTCAAGCGGATACAGGATGCCGTTTTGCGCTTCTTCCTTTGGCAGGACCACATTCGCATTACTGAGTGTGATCTGTTTGCGATCTTTTGAAACGTCGACTTTGAGCTCCGCTCCGGCATCGGTTTTCAATGTGCCGGCCTTCGTAAGAGCATCGATGTCGAGCGCTTTCGGAACCACGTGGAGCAACATCTGTTTCCTGAGCTGCTCCCGATTCTCGGGCTTAAGCATCTCCGCGGTTTTTTCTTGAGTCAGTCCGGCAAATGCTTCGTTCGTCGGAGCGAAGACTGTCAGGTCCTGGCCTTTTGCAAGTCTTTCATCCAAGCCTGCGGCCTTCACGAAGTCACTGAACCTCTTAAACCGCACATCGCTATTCACGAGATCGAAAATAGCCTTCTCCTTCATATTCTGAGTTTGCATTAATTCTCCTTTATTTGATTTGGAGGCATTCAGCGACATTCGTGTACGCAGCAGCGTTCGTGCACGAGTGCAAGCGCTTGCATGCGGATCGACGCGCTAAAAGCCACGTATTAATTGTACAAACTGTTCAGAGTTCTCGCGTCAGAGACATCGCCTAGATTCTTTGAGTGATAACACTCATATCTGTCTCCAAGTGGGAAGAAGAAAGCGCGGTCCGAATAAACGTAGTTCCGGCTGAAAGAAACTGGCATACCGTCGACGAGTATCTTATTCATTCCTCCGGAAGTGATCCCGATGAGAGTCTCTAAAGTAAGTCAGACAAGCTTTAGATTATGCAGATGGTCTAATTGGTCTAAGCAGCACGTAAGCCAGTAAGGCTGGACTTCCTAGGAGCAGGATCACCGGAATCCACAGCCATCGTCTGAAACCTGTCCATCCTCGATGCGCGGCGTCCCGGAGGAGCCAGACAAAAATCAAAGTAAGAAAAATCAGCGAGTCACTGATGATGATCAGCAACATCCAATTTCCGGTCATCAAACGCCAGGTACTGCGTACAGCGGATCCAATCGAATCAAAATCGTTGACCCACCAATAGGTGGCTACATTGAACCAGATAAAAATCAGAATGGCTGCCAGGCCGATAATCACGCGTAGAGGCTTGTTCATTCTACTCTCCTATAAATAATCACGAAGTAGCTGACGTCTAAGTTTCATAGGCCATGCGAAATCGCAGACCAAAAGGCTGCGTAGTTGCAGATCGTATAACCATTTCGCAATGTCTCCTTTCCAGCACAGTGGGATCCGAAGCTTGGAATTCACGTGACTTGAAGTCGCG
>JADMIO011406719.1_pt1 | contig 91781 bp, 73 predicted proteins | sample 8958161 | NCBI WGS metagenome assembly JADMIO01 (sample SAMN16585339, study PRJNA669376) | soil metagenome | isolation source: Crop rotation soil | place: USA: Cullars Rotation, Alabama | collected 2011
CGCGACAACTTGTCCACGTGGAATTCTAAGCTTAGGATCCCAATGTGCTGGAAAGGGCGACGTTAAAAGTAATAATGTAAAATTTAATGTGCGCACCGGCAATTATGTTTTGCTTGATTTTGGTTTGGCAATAATGAGTGATGAAGACAGGCGCACAAGCCTTCGCCATGCCGGCGCAATTGAGTTTATGGCGCCCGAACAAAATGAAGGCAGGATGTTGTTTGAAACAGATGTGTATAGTTTTGGTGTAGTGATGTTTGAACTGCTTGGAGGCGTTGTTCCATTTCCTTTAAAAGATAAAGGTGAAACATCGCGCAATGCTGTAATGCTTGCACATATGGAAGCTCCGCCGCCAAATATTTTTACGTTGCGCGGAAAAGCTTTGCCGGAATCATGGAGCAGCGAAAAGAAAGAAAACGAAATGCACTTGCCTGAATGGATGTTCACCATGATATACCGCTGCCTTGAAAAAAGGCCGGAGAACCGTTTTGCAAGCGGCATGGCCTTGCACGATTTTATTTTGCGTAACAGCGTTTTATTTGCAAAAGGTGAAGCATCAGACCAGATAAGATTATTGCAACAGGAAAACCGGAAGTTACTTGAACAAAACAGGAACCTTCAAAGTGAATTGCAGCAAATACGTTCAGGTAAAAAAAACATTGCAACAACCAACCAAAGCACGTTAACAGAAGAAATTACCGAACCAAAGAAAAAAAGCAGTGCTCCAAAAGTTTTTTTATGGATACTGGCAGGTTTATTTGTAGCTGCTATTTTTATTTATGCTGTTGAATTGAATAATAATAAAAATGCTGTTAATACTGCCGGAAGAAATGTAGTTACAGATACTGCACTGCATTTAACAAACGATCAGCAGCAACAACTAAACAATGCACGGGATTTATTAAAAGCAAATAATAAAGATGCTGCGCTTGATATTTACCAGCAATTATCGCAACAGAATATTCCGCAGGCAATGTTTCAATATGCAAACCTTGCTTTACAAGGAAAAAACGACAGGCTGAATTGTAATGATGCTTTCGAAATGCTTACAAGTGCCAGCGATAAAAATTATCTTCCTGCAAAAACAACACTTGGTTTTTTATATGCATTTGCTAACGATGAAGCTACTTTAAGACAATTGAATTATTATTCACGTTGTGTTTTCCCTTCCAATACTTCTAAAGGCGCACATCTTTTAATGGAAGCAACATTACAGGGTGATGCTACTGCAGCACAGTGGCTTGATAAATTAAATGGAAAGCGGTAAGATTTTATTGCAGTATTGAATTAGTTAAAGTTCTTTTCATAATCTTATTTAATTGCTGCCGCAAATAGTGAAAAAAGTTTATTTTATTAGATTTGAAACAACTCAATGTTGCAACTAATGAATAAACTCTACAGGTGGCTTATTATATTATATATTTCAGAAAGTAAACAAAAGGGTACTCTTGCAGATTATTCTGCCTATGAAATTGCAAAGGGCCAAAAGCAGCTCAAAAAAAACCTGTTACGTACATTAAAAAATATATTTTTTGTTATTGCGGGCATATCATCGGCTGCATTCGGGCTTGAAAGTTTTTTACTCCCTAATAACTTTATTGATGGTGGTGCTACAGGTATCTCGTTACTTGTTGCAGAGCTGAGCGGTATTCATTTATCGGTATTACTTATAGTAGTGAATATACCATTTGTATTATTAGGATATAAGACTATCGGAAGAAGCTTCGCAATTAAAACCATACTTACCATTACAGGCCTTGCGGTTGTTGTTGCATTTGTTCATTTTCCTGAAGTAACACATGAAACTTTACTTGTTGCGGTTTTTGGCGGATTTTTTTTAGGAGCAGGCATAGGCCTTTCTATTCGCGGTGGTGCTGTGCTTGATGGAACAGAAGTACTCGCAATTTTTTTAAGCCGGAAATTAAAAACATCAATCGGCGATATCATCATTCTCATAAACATTGTAATTTTTTCCGTTGCTGCGTATTTTCTTTCCGTAGAAATTGCATTGTATTCAATGATAACTTATCTAGCTGCTTCAAGAACATTAGACTTTGTTGTTGAAGGTATTGAAGAATATATGGGTGTTACTATCATTTCAATTCACAACGAAAAAATAAGGAGGATGATAACTGAAGTTATGGGAAGAGGTGTAACCATTTACAGCGGTAATGCAGGTTCAGGAAGAAGTGGTGAAGTAAAAGAAAAGAATATTCTTTATACAGTTATAACCAGGTTGGAGTTAAGCAAACTCACAGCCGAAATTGATAAAATAGATACCGAAGCTTTTATAGTTATGACAAGTGTAAAAGATACCAGAGGAGGTATGATTAAGAAAAGGCCATTGAGACATTAGTGAAACAATTAAGTAAGTATTTTTTGGTGACCAGCTAATCTTTTTATGGCGTCACGGTTGCGTCGCAACACTGCATCTGCATAAAGCGAATCGGCATCTTTAACTTAGCAGTGGCATGTTTGGTAAGAGTTTACTGTTCATGTTTTTTAAAAACCTGTTTAAGCAGTTTTTAATTATTGCTTAACCAGTTCATTCATCAAAAATTTATTCCAGTCCTCAAGCATTTTGCCTTTAAGCACACGCGGAAATTTATGTTGTCCGCCGATTTTACCAAGCGAACGCATGAATTGTATAAAGGTTTTTTCGGGTAATACATCTAAGAAAACTTCTTTTAAAGCGTGGGCTCTTTCTGTAGCATAATCATCATTCAGTTGTTTAAGGTAATCATCTATCTTAAAGCGTAATGTTTCTGCGTTAACGGCATCATCGCAGGCAACATACCAATGATGTGCGAATAAATTTTCATAAGGCTCACCAACAACTGTAAATTCAGGAATAGAAATATTCATATCGCTGCTGGCAAGTTCAATAGCCTTATTCATATTTTCAACGCTCAAATGTTCACCAACCAAACTTAAATAATGTTTGGTACGTCCTGTAATAACTATTTCGCAGCGTTGCTTATCAGTAAAGCGAATAGTATCACCAACAATATAACGCCATGCACCTGCACTCGTACTTATTACAATCACATAATCTTTATTCTCTTCAACATTGGCAACTGTAAATATTTCAGGATTGGCAACAGGATCGCCATTTACATCAAAATTCTTTTCATCAAATGGAATAAATTCATGAAAGATATGTTCATTGGTTACAAGCCTCATGCCCTTTGCATTCGGCCTGTCCTGGTATGCAATAAAACCTTCGCTGGCAAGATATGTTTCAATATAAGTAAGTGGTTTGGCAAGCAGCTTTTCAAAACTTTTTTTATATGGCTGAAAACTCACACCACCATGTACATAAAAAGCGAGGTTAGGCCATATATCATGAATGCTTGTGAGATTGTGTTGTTCAATTATCATTTCCATGCACATCTGTATCCATGCAGGAACACCTACAATAAAGCCAATATCCCATTCAGGAGCTTTCTTTACAATTTCTCTGAGCTTGCGGTTCCAGTTTCGCTGCCTTGCAATCTTCTTCCCCGGTTTATAAAAAGGTTGAAACCAGAAAGGAACTTTTTTTGCAGTGATACCACTAAGATCGCCTGCATAATAACCACCACCTTTTTGCAATGCCGTACTTCCGCCAAGCATAAGCCAGCCTTTGCCAATAGAACGTACCGGGATATCACTGTAATTACGTAAAGAAAGTATTTGGCGTAACATTACAACACGATTGCCCTTAAGCAAATCGTTGGTTACAGGAATGTATTTACTTGCAGCTTCGCTTGTGCCACTGCTTAAAGCATAATATTTTATTTTGCCCGGCCAGCAAACATCAGGATAACCTTGCAGTGAACGATGCCACCAGGCGTCATGAATTTTGTTATAATTAAACAAGGGTACTGTTTGCTGAAATAATTGAACGCAATTTTCCTGGAATACAATTTCATCAAAGCGGTATTGTTGGCCGAATTCTGTAAATCTTGCCTTATGCAACAGCTTCTTTAAAACCTTTTCCTGTTGCCTTTTAAAATCATTTTGTGGCAGGCCTAATCTGCTTAATATCGTTTTTGGAAGTTTGATGTCAAATAATGCCATCAGTACAGATGTTAGTTTGCAAAATTACGAAGCTAAGTAATAAGTATTTATTCTGAAATATATATTTGAAAAGCGGAACATAGAATAGATGGTAACATGTTATTTATTTTTTTTAAGATAATTTATTTATAAAAGCCGGCGATTAACCGGCTTTTATAAAACTATGATTATTTCGACACCTGCATTGACCTGCTTTCTATAATATTATTGTTGACAACAAGGCTGTATACATAACTGCCTGCTGACATACCTGCGGTGGAAACAGTTATGTTACCGTTATTATTTGTTAATGAAACATATTTCATTTGTTTGCCGTTTACATCGTATACAGCAATAGCAGCATGTTGCACAGCTGCAGGTAACCGATATGAAATGATTGTATTATTTTTTGCGGGATTAGGAGTGTTTTGATCAAGATATATATTGTTCCTCGCCGGATTTACGGATTGATTTGTTAATGCAAGCGATTTACTTTGGCTCAATACAAGCACCTGGTTTTTCAAATCATCCAATTGCTTTTGAAGTGACTGAAGCTGTTCATCTTTTTGATTGATCTGTTGCTGCTGTTCCTGCATAGCGGCTATGATAACAGGAATAAGGTCTTCAGAGTTCAACCCTAAATATTCAACTGCATCATGAATTTTTTTGTGATTCATATCGTATTGCGGTGGAAAAGATTGTTGAGAAACTAATTCGGGAAATACTTTTTGTACATCTTGCGATACTAATCCAAATTGTTTTCCTCTTGGCAAATTCATAAATGAATAATCATTGTTTTTAAAATTATACGTTTTAGGTTTCAGCATCATTATTTTTTCTATTGCCTTTGTTAACGGTTGAATATTCTCTTTCAATTTTTCATCACTCACATGGGTTAGCGAACCCGTATAAGCAAGTGTTCCTGCAGCGTATACCGCATAATTATAAGTACCACCTGATGCTGTGCCATACACACCATAATTAAGGTAATCGTTATTGGCTCTTCCATATACCCCATACGAAAATGTGCTGCCATTGCCTGTCGCAACGCCGCTAAGGCCATAACCGCCGCTTGAACCTGCCGTAGTATGTGCATCCACACCAATAAAATCACTTTCAGTATAAATGGCGGTTGCAGTGTTATTACCTGAACGCGCTTTAGCAAATAATGCACGCGAACCAAAATTATTAATGATGCCATCATAATATACATACATGGCATAACCATCAGGATTAAGAAAACTGCTGGTTACATAAGCTGTAGTTCCGCTGCCCGTAACGTGCAGAGGATATGATGGAGAACTTGTACCAATGCCCACACGTTTATTTGCAAGGTCAACTGTCATAACATTTGCACCTGCATTTAGAAAATTAAATTTATCACCGTTGTCCTGGTATTGCAAACCCCACGTTGGAAATGCGGCTGAATGCGCAATTACCATTCTGTCTGCATTGGTAGTGCCGCTTGCAAACATTTGTATCATCGGAACATTAGTGCTGGTAGTTGCTGAAAACGTTATGCCTTGTGTTTGTGCACTAAATTTCATGGGTGTTGCTAATATTAGTCCGCCGCCTGCATTAAAAGTAGCCCGTACAACTCCCGATGTTTTAATTGTGAGCGGTTGGCGAACGGTTGTTCCCAGGAACGAAGTTGAAGTTGCATCTGCATTACCGGTAAGGTTCCAGTATTGTGCATTGGTGTTTAAACAAAAGCATAACAGGCATTCAGCCATAAGGAAGCATGTAATAGATTTCATAAAAATGGTTTTAAATGAAAAAGTGTTTTTCTTAAATGGGGGGAAGCCTGGAGAAATGCAGTGAGAAGGTATAAATTTTTTTTAATCCGGCAATAGAAAATCATTTTCCTTTTCAGTATTACAATATCGCCATTGATAATTTTATATTTGCGCATGCTAAAGCAAGTACTATTAGATGCGGTAAAAACTGCCGCTGCAATTATGAAAGACTACTCCAACCGCAATTTTACTATCAGTAACAAAGAAGGTATTAATAATCTTGTTACAGAGGTTGACCATAAATGTGAGGAAGTGATTTTTGAGATCATCAGGAAAAATTATCCTGATCATTATCTTTTAAGTGAAGAATCAGGAGAAATTATCCAGGATTCAAATTATAAATGGATAATTGATCCTATTGATGGCACTGTAAATTATGCTAACCGTATTCCTATTTGTTGTGTAAGTATTGGTGTTGAAGTAAATGGTAAAATAGAATTGGGCGCTGTTTATAATCCTTTTATTAATGAGTTGTTTTTTGCTGAGCGTGGCAAAGGTGCTACTTTAAATGAAGAACCAATACGTGTAAGTAAAACAAAAAACCTGATAAATAGTTGCCTTGTTACAGGTTTTCCTTATACCTATCTCGAAATGCCGAACGGCCCGCTTGAAGTTTTCAGTAAACTTATAAAAGAAGGTGTGCCTGTAAGAAGACTTGGTAGTGCTGCAATAGACCTTTGCTGGGTTGCTGCAGGCCGTTTTGATGGCTTCTTCGAACATAAACTTAATGCATGGGATAGTGCTGCCGGCTTTTTGATTATTGAAGAAGCAGGCGGTAAAGTAACTGATATGAAAGGAGATACTTATAATCCTTATCAACCGGGTATTATTGCTACTAATGGTATTATTCATGATGACCTTTTAAAGGTGGTGCAAGGCGGAGAAGTTGGATGATTGGAGATTGGTAATGGCAGATTTCAGATTGCTTACATAAATCTTAACCTGTTTATTATGACCAAAGAAGAATTTAAAAGCCGCACAAAAGCTTTTGCTATTAATACAGCAAAGTTTTGTAAAACACTTTCCTATGACAATGTTATCAAATCTTATATTGACCAGATAGTTCGGGCTTCTGTATCGGTTGGAGCTAACTATAGAGCAGCATGCAGAGCTAAGTCAAAAGCCGATTTTATAAATAAGATGAGAATAGTTGGAGAGGAGGCTGATGAATCTCTTTACTTTTTTGAATTATTATCTAAGTTATCCTGATAAAAAAATTGCAATTGATATTTTACATAAAGAAGGAAATGAAATATTGTCTATGACGGTAAGCTTAATTAATACTGCAATTAATAAATAAATTATACCGCCGGTGGTTGAAATCAATCTGCAATCGCCAATTTAAAATCTGCAATACTTATGCCTGATCGCACAGAAATATCAACACTCGGAGAATTTGGTTTAATCGACCATCTTACAAAAAACTTTGAGCTAAATAATGCATCAACCATTGTAGGTGTTGGTGATGATGCAGCAGTAATTGATCATTATGGAAGGCAAACTGTTGTTACTACAGATCTTTTAATTGAAGGTGTGCATTTCGATCTTATGTATACGCCATTAAAGCATCTCGGTTATAAAAGCGTTGTTGTAAACTTAAGTGATGTTTATGCCATGAATGCAACACCAACACAAATTACAGTTAGCATTGGCATCAGTAATCGTTTTAGCCTTGAAGCATTGAATGAATTTTACGAAGGCATTTATGCTGCCTGCGAAAAATATAATGTTGACCTGGTTGGCGGCGATACATCTTCATCACAAAAGGGTTTTATTATTTCTGTTACAGCAATAGGAGAAGTTATACCTGAAAAATTTGTAAAAAGAAGTACAGCCAATAAAGGTGATCTTATTTGTGTAAGCGGTGATCTTGGTGCAGCATTTTTGGGTTTAACATTGCTTGAAAGAGAAAAAGGTATTTATATGGAAAACCCGCAAATACAACCTGACCTTGAAGGTGAAGATTATATTGTTGGCCGTTTATTAAAACCTGAAGCAAGAAAGGATATAATAGAATTTTTCGCGCAGCAAAATATTTTGCCAACTGCTATGATGGATATAAGTGATGGATTAAGCAGCGAAATTTTACATATCAGCAATCAAAGTAATTTAGGTTGCAGGCTGTATGAAGAGAAGCTGCCTATTGTTGAAGAAACACGCCATGCTGCTTTTAAGTTCGGACTGGATCCTACTGTTTGCGCACTCAACGGCGGTGAAGATTATGAATTGATCTTTACTGCCTTGCAGGATGATTATGATAAACTTCTTTTAAACGATAATATCAGCGTAATCGGGTATATGGCTGAACTGGAAGAAGGCCGTAAATTTTTAAGCAAAGGCGGCAATAGTTTTGATATTACTGCACAAGGATGGAATACATTAAAATAAGCGTATTACAGTTAATTCAATGGTATGCCATACCAGGAAATCTTTTTTTGATAAAACATTGACCTTCGTTTTGATTGTGATTTACTAAAGTACAGGTTTAACCAATCCTGTTGTTCTTTTATGCTGCCACCAAGATCAACTACAGATTTCCTGAATTGCGATAAAAGCGTTTCAAGCGTGGAAGAAGGATTATTTATTTGCCTTAGATTTTCTTTTGCTTTATTAAGCTTAGCATTTGTGCTATCTATCATAGCCTGTATTTCAGCATCTGTTTTTGCAGGCTTAAACTGGTGATTACGATAATCAATAAAATCATTCAACGCTTTTACTGCGTTATTATAATAAGCCAGTGCCTCATTATAAATATTTGCTTTTTTGTTATCAGCAGAAATTTTATCATTTTCAATTTCAATTTTAATGTGCTGAAGCCTGTCAAAGATCATTGAGTTCTTTAAACCATTTTTTTCAATTCTATATGCAGCAGCATTTAACTGGTCAGTATGGTTTTGATGTTCATATAGTTTAATCGAGTCAACATAATTAAAATATTGTTTTGATTGATTCTGTATAGTTTTATTTTCATAGAATTCCTGGTTAGTAACAGGATAATACAATAACTGCCAGAGATAATCAAAAGGCATATGCGTTTTGATTAAGTTCGCGGGATTTGCATAGAAATAACTATTGTCAATTTTTTTTACAAATTTTTGCCCTGCAATATAACCGGCTCCCCATGTTGGATCAAACAACTGCCAGGCTGTATCTATAAAAGCTGTGCACCATGCATGGGGAAGATAATTGTTAACTGATTGGCCGGCATAGCCTTCAATAATATACGTTTTTATACCACATTTCAAACATATATCACTGAACAAGGATGCATAATTTTCGCAAATGCCTTTTCTTGTTTTAAGTGCTTTGTCAATCTTATCTTCATTCGATTCATAAAAATTGATAGCATATATATTTTCAATATCGTACTGAATATTTGACGCAACCCAAATAAATGCAGCTCTTGCTTTATCTTTTTCTTTGGAAAAATTTATGTTGATATATGCTGCAATGCTTTGTGTGGTTGCAGTTAAGGAATCGGGTATTTCGAGCGCTTTTTTATCTGTGGCTGTAAACTCGTTAAGAGCAGTTTTTTGCGCCTTCACAAAAACGAAAAACACAAGCATGGCAATAGCCAATAAAATTTTTTTCATTAGGGTTGATCAAAAGAATATAAATAAAAATTAAAACTGTACATCAAAACTCATTTCTTTTCCGTCTCTTGAAATAAGCAGTGTGGTTTTATCACCTTTTTTAAAATGTTGTAAAGCCTGCATATACGTTTGAACATCTACAAATTTAAAATCGCCTAATTGCAGCAAAACATCGCCTGCTTTTAAGCCAATTTTTTCTGCAGTTTTTCCTTTGCTTACACCATCAATGCGCATGCCCGTTCCTGTATAACCATAATCTGGCATTACACCCAATGTTACAGGCAGGCTTGTAGTGCGCATTTCAGCATCTTTTGTTTTTAGAAATTCAAGTTTGCCTTTATTGTTAGTGGCATTTATGATGTTTATAATGTAATCAACAATTTCTGTTTCGTCTTTATAGTTTATTTTATCTGCATCATCAGTTGCTTTATGATAATCGCTGTGGCTGTTCGTAAAAAAGAAAAGCACCGGGATGCTATCCCTGTAAAAAGATGCGTGATCGCTTGGGCCGCTGCCACTGCTGTCATACTTTGTAACAAGATTAGCATCAGTTGTGGTTTGAAAAACATCTCCCCACGTTGGTGAAGTACCATAACCGCCAATTGTGAGCTTGCGGTCAGCATCATACCTGCCAACCATGTCTAAATTTATCATGTAATTTATGGTCACATTGACAGTTGGATGTTGTAACCAGTATTTGGAACCAAGCAAGCCTAACTCTTCGCCTGAAAAGGCCATAAATAAATAATTATTGTTTCTTGCTTTTGTATTGTATAAAATTCTTGCCAATTCAAGCATTGCTGCTGTGCCGCTTGCATTATCATCTGCACCATGGTGGATCTGGCCCGCGCCATCAAGGCTGTTTCCATCCTCGCCATAACCCAGATGATCGTAGTGTGCACCAATTATGATTGTTGTTGGAGCATTAAAATTTATATAGCCAATTACATTGTGTGCTTTGCGATTATCTGCTTTAAGATCAACATTCAGATCAAGGTCAAAAACATTTGTTGGGTCGGCGAAATATTTCTGAAAGCCTTGCTGAGTAAGGTAAATTACAGGAATATCAATTGCTGCTGTTGTATCGTATTTATTAAATAGAATGTTATCTGCGAGCGTTGAACTATTATAAACAATTAACGCTGTTGCACCTTTTTTTATATCTTTTTGTGCTTCATCTTTTATTGCGCTTAATATATCAAAATGCGGATTTTTACTATTATCATCTAATACGTCTGATACATTCCAGAACCATATTTGATTTTTTTCGCGAAGCATTGGCGAAACACTTCCTTTGGCTGTAGTATTTGCTGAAAAAGATAAAGGATAATAATCTGCTTTGGGTTCAAGCTTTTCTCCATTCACTGAAAAAAAATTATCAGGTGAACTGAAAGAGTTTCCCTCGCTTATTTCAAATTCCTGTATAAACCCATTTTCACCCTCTGGCGAAAGCTTATATTTTTCAAATATATTGCTGATGTATTGCATGGCGAGATTTTCGCCGGGGCTGCCTGCTCTTCTTCCTTCCAGTTTATCGCTTGCCAGGTATTGAATATGAGCCTGCAGGTTTTCAGTAGTTGTTTTATCAGCTTTGGCTTTTGCTTTTTTTGATTGTGCAGTCGTTACAGATATAACAGGTAATAACAACAATATCAGCAAATACTTTTTCATTTTCCTTTCTTAATGGCGCAAAAGTAAGAGACAGAATTTTTATAAAATTTTTTATAACGAAAATTTACAGCCTCTTACAAATTGTTAGAATTATCTATAAAAACCGCTATAAATCCGTAACCTTGTTGCTCAAGGATATATGGCACAAGGGAGTAACACAATCCTGCAACATCGGAGTTCATTAGCTTGTAACCAAAAAAAATAATTAAAACAACTTATGCGTAATAAGAACGTGAATGACAGTTAAATTATTTCAACTTTAAATCACTTACAAGCATAACATGATCGCTGAGGTTTTCATCAACCATATCAAATTGTTTAATTGCAAAACATGTATCAGGTAAAATATAATCAATACGCAGCATTGGTGCGAAAGTGTTATATGTTTTGCCAACACCGGTTCCCGTTTTTAGAAAAGCATCCTGCCTGCTGCTGCGCACATGAAAATAAGTGTATGAAGTTGGCACATCGTTAAAGTCGCCGCACACAATGGATGGATAGGTAAGAGAATCTGTTTGCTGGTGAACAATATCTGCCTGCAAGCCACGATTTGTGAATGCTGCCTTCATTTTTATAAAAATATTTTTGGAGGCATCAATAGCTTCTTCATCACGTTGTTTTATTTTGTTCATCTCGGCATAATCAGCATTATTAAAGCCAAACGATTGCAGGTGTGTTGTAAAAATCCGCACCGTATCATTATTCACTTTTACATCAATATAGATCAGGCTGCCGGTAAAATCTCCGGGGAAATCAATCTTGCCCGAATCGGTGATGGGAAATTTTGAAAATATAATAGAGCCGGATGTATAATAGCCGTTTTCTTTATTATAATCTTTGGAATAATAATAATTTGGATATTGTATGCTAAATAAACCAATATTATCTGCATTTTCTCCGCGTGTATACGAATGATTAAATTCCTGTAAGCAAATTATATCGGGCTGAAGGTCAAGAACAGATTGCGCAAGCTCGGTACGATTGTGTTGCTTGGTTTCAATATTATTGCTTAAGCCATACATATTTGCAACATTCCAGCTAACAATGCGCAGGGTGCTGTCAGGCTTTTTACTTAGATCGTTGGTATAGAAATGTGCCGAGAACGTTACGCCTATCTGTTTATATCCTAACAATAAAATAAATAAAGGCAAGAGCGATAATTTTGGCTTTACTATCAGCCAGAAAAAGAACACAAATATCAACAAGAAAAAAAGGTAGGGAAAAGTAAGGCCGAGAAAACCAACCAGCCACCATTTTTGCGGATTTAAAAAAGGTACGAGCAGCGTAAGCAAATACATAATACAAACCACAATGGTTAAAACAAGCAGTATTTTTTTTATGGTTCGCCTTACAATATTTGCCATTGTTAAAAATAACGAATTGCTGCAAAATTTATTTCCACTCTATATCTGTTACTACCGGGTAATGGTCAGATAATTTTTTTTTAATAACCGCACACTGGTTTATTTTAAAATGATCATCTGCAAAAAGATAATCAATACGCAGCGTTGGCAGAATTTTATAAAAGGTTTGCCCGATGCCTGAACCTTTTGCAAGAAATGCATCCTGCAGATTGCCTTTTAATTTATTATAAGTATATGATGTTGGCACCGTGTTCATATCACCGCAGTAAATAAAAGGAATTGATGTTTTTAAAAATTCATTTCGAATAATGGCAACTTCATTTGCATGAAACTTCTCAACATCGCGCAATTTATATTGTATAAATCTTTTACGCTGATAGGTTATTTTATAAACATCCTGCCGCGTATTATTTGTGTCGTTATAAAGTTTAAAAGACTGAAGGTGGGCAGTAAAAATCCGTAGCGGTTTATTATTGAAATTTACATCAACATAAGCAAGGTTTTCTTTTTCAGGCTTCATCATAATATTTGCACGGCCGCTATCAATTAATGGCAGCTTTGAAAAAATTGCACAGCCTTCTGTAACCATAGCCCCTGTATATTTTTCATAAACATTATCGTTTGAGAAAGTAAAATGTTTGTAACCCATTGAATCCATTTTATCAAGGATGGATATTTTTCTGCCACCTTCAATATTTAAGAATTCCTGCATGCAAACAATATCCGGTTTTTTTTCAGCAATTACATCCAGCATTCTTAACCATGTTATTGATTTGTGTTTTAAAGAAACAAAGCCTTGTACATTCCAGGTTAGTATGCGGAGGGCTGAATCGCTTTTATTATTGTTGAATGTTGCAGGAGCATTGAAAGCAGCGGTTTTAAAAAGGTTAGGAATACCAGCGAAAAGAAATAGCAGCAAAAACAAGCCTGCTTTTCGTTTCATGAAAAAACAAACAATTGTAAGAATTAATACAGCTACAAAAAAATAAGGGAAACAAAGCGCAAACAGCGGGATATAAGAAAACACATAAGGCGAAACATAAGCACTACAACAGGAAATAATAAACAAAATGATCAGTAAGATGCAACCCGCAACAAAAGCAAACCTTACAATCTTTTTCATGTATAAGCTACGGTGCTAAAAATTTTCTTTGCTTGCTTTTTTGAGAAATTCTTTTTCTTCATCTGTAAGAAAATGATATCCATGCTCATTTATCTTATCAAGAATCTCATCAAGTTTTTGCTGGCTAAAATGATGTGTTTTTTCAAAAGGTTTACGGGTTGCTTTGTAATAAAGCTGTTGCTGAGGCGGCTGTTTATGTTTTTTTTCGGGATTAAAAAGATCATTGATCCAATAGGCAAAATCTATTATCCATTTACCCATATCATTGCCTCTTTTTAGCTGGTAAACAAAAAAGAAGCCTGTACATCCTGCTATAATATGCGCAACTGCAACGGCGCCACTGTTGCTCAATCCTATTGTGCTTAAATCAATAGCAGCGTACACTAAGGTAAGCACCCATAAAGGAATGCCACCATTTAGCATGGGTAGTATGCGAAAATCAGGTGCAAGCGTAGTGGTTGCTATTGCTATCGCCATTACAGAAGTGCCGGCACCCATCATATAAACAGAAGCGGCATTGGCATGCATAGCAGGTATTAGATTAGCTGTAATAACAAAGCATAATCCGCCAAAAAAACCGCCATATAAATAAATTGGAAAAAGTTTATTGTTACCGGCCAGGTCCTGTAAAATATATCCGAAACACCATAGCCAAAGCAAACTGCTTATAAGATACCAGATGCTGTTGTGCGCGAACATGTAAGTAATAAATGTCCATGGGCGCGTAAGCAATGTATAACCGCTTGCCGGAAGCCCTATCCAGCTATCAATACTGGCATCATTTGATGCTGAAGTGCCGGATGTTAAATAATAAATAACTTTTATTCCAAGTATGCCTGCAAAAAATAAAGCATTAAGAATAATAAGCCAGGTAAGGGCATTTGTATCCTCACCGAGTAGAATTCTTTTCCTTTTATTTTGTTCTCTTACAGACATGATGTATCAGAATTGAAATTAAAAAAAATTTAGTAAAATGTTTGCCGGTTTGTTTTATTCCAGAAATACACTAAAGCTAAACCAAAAATTGCGCCACCTAAGTGCGCGAAGTGTGCAACATTATCACCTGCGCTGTTTTGTAAGGCCATTGTTAGCTCAAGCCCCGCATATATAAGTACGAACCATTTTGCTTTTAGGGGCAGGAAAAAATAAATATAGATGTAAGTATTAGGAAATAAATAACCAAATGCGGCAAGGCAACCAAACACGGCTCCGGAAGCGCCCAAGGTAGGTTCATTTAACCGGCTATTTACAAAGTAATTTGCAAGAGCGTAAGCGTTTTGGGCAGCGCCGGAATCACCGGTATTGCTATGCCATGAATTAACAATATTTGCTATTGTAGTGCTATCGTAATAATTACTGATATGGTATTTGTTTAAAAATATTTCAAAATTTCCGTAGGTGAAATTGCCCTTTAAAGCGTTGAAGTCCTGTAAAAGCGAATGAGTTTCAAAATAAAGCACTATCATATGCAGCAACGCTGCTCCAAGCCCGCATATAATATAAAACGTAAGAAATTTTTTTGGCCCCCAAAGATTTTCGAGCACAGAACCAAACATCCACAAGGCAAACATGTTTGAAAGTATGTGCCCAAAGCTACCATGCATGAAAAGATGCGTTACAAATTGCCAGGGTTTGAATAACGGGCTTTGCCAGGTGTGCAAAGCAAAAAGGTTGTTCATTAACTCCGGGTTGCCACTTTTTTCTACCGTTTGTTGGGTTATAAATACAAGTGCATTTATAATAATAAGATTTTTTATTATCAATGGTAATATCTGGAAGCCGCCTGGTCTAAATTCTCTCATTCGAGTAGTTTAATCAGTTTTTAATTTTAATTGTACAACGTTTTCAATATGATGCGTGTGCGGAAACATGTCAACCGGCTGAATCTTTTCAACCGAATATTTTTCTTTTAAGATATGTAGGTCTCTTGCCTGTGTTGCAGGATTACAACTTACATAAACAATAAGTGGTGCCTCAATCTGCAATAATTTTTCAGAAAGTTTATTATGCAAACCCGCTCGTGGCGGATCGACAATTATAACATCGGGTTTTCCTTCATTTTCAAAAAAGTCATCTGTGCATATTTCAATAACATCACCTGTATGGAAAGATGCATTTGAAATATTATTTAATGCGGCATTTTCTTTTGCATCTTCAATGGCTTCATAAATAACTTCAACACCAATAATCTTTTTTGCAAGTGCACTTATAAAAATTCCAATGCTGCCTGTGCCACAATACAAATCATATACTGTTTCATTGCCTGTTAATTCGGCAAAATTGCGTGCAACGGAATATAGCTTTTCTCCTTGCTTCGTATTAGTTTGAAAGAAAGACTTCGGGCTTATTTTGAACTTATAATTTTCAAGCGTTTCAATAATGTATCCCTTTCCGTATACCACTTGAGGTGTTAAATCATAAAGGCTGTCATTACGTTTGCCGTTAATAGTATAAAGCAGCGTAGTAATTTCCGGAAATTGTTGCTGAATAAAATCAAACAACAATCGCATATTGCCTTCATGTTTAAAAGCAAGTACTACATTCAGCATTATTTCGCCGGTTGTCGTAATGCGTACCATTATATTTCTTAGCCAGCCGGAATGCTGCTTAAAATCGTAAAACGAAAAATTATGTGTGCGTGCAAAATCCGCCATTCCATTTCTTATAGCATTGGTTGGTTCGGTTTGCAGCCAGCATTTATTAATTTGAACTACTTTATCAAAAACGCCTTTTGCATAAAAGCCTGCAACATTATTGTTGGTTACAGCATCTGTATCTTTTTCTTCGCGCAGCAATTGCCTGAACTCATCTTCAGGTATAAATTTTTTTGCCGAAAAAGAATATTCAAGTTTGTTACGGTAAAATTTTGTTTCACTTGCGCCGATAATTGTAGGCATTTCCGGAACTTCTACCTTGCCTATTCTTGTTAGAACATCATACACCTGTTGCTGTTTATATTCAAGCTGTTTTTCGTAAGGCAGCATTTGCCATTGACAGCCGCCACAAACACCAAAATGTTCACAAAATGGCTTTACCCTGGTTTCAGAATATTTTTTTATTTGCAGCGGAAAACCTTCAGCCCAATCTTTTTTGCTTTTATATAATTGCACATCAGCTACATCGCCAGGTACTACATTTTCAACAAATATCACTTTGCCGTCAAGCCTTGCAATAGATTTTCCTTCTGCTGCATAATTTTCAATCAGAATATCTTCAAGTATAACTTTTTGTTTTCTCCTCTTCACATTGCAAATTAAATTCATTCAGTTTTGGAATATCCCAAATTAACATGTTCTGCTATTAGCGTGTTTGAATTATTTTTTGGTTACCGGCCAATAACTCATGGCGTCATGGTTGCGTATCACTTCAGCTATATATCGTTATTCAGCTTCGGTTTCCGGTTTATAGCTGTTATGCTACGGTAAACTCAAACAAGCACTCAGATTATGTAGATAAAAAGATTTAATAAAAAGCTGCATTATACCTGTAATGAAATAAGATTAATTTAATATTTATCTGCTGTTGTGCAAAGCAACTGCAAGCATATACCATGTTGCATGCGGCAACCATTGTTCACCCCAGCGCCAATCGTAATCTTTGCCGGTTTGCTTGTACGTCAAATTCAGATCAATATCATGCTCATTATTTAATCCTGATGTAATACCATTTACAATTCCGCCGGGAGCATTAGTATATTCGAATGTTCCAAAAAAGCCATATTCAACATTATTATGGCCCGTGCCATTTAACATACAGGCATCAAAAGGATTTAAGCCTAATATCCAGTTAAGCTGGTCTGTGGCAAAGTTCTCAAGGCTGTCATGTAAAGATTTATTATCAGTAAAAAGTTGTGCAGCCATTCGTGCTGCCGCGGCCATTGATCCAAGCCTTGCATTTTCTCCCTGCCACCATGGCGCTGTTTCTGCACCATGCGGATAAAAAAATGAACTAAATCTTTTGCCGGTTGTATCCTGCACCAACTGCCGGCTATAACCAAAAGGATTATTCACTTCATGCGTAAGCTTTAATTCAAAATCAATAGATCTTCTTGCAACATTTTTTATTCGTTGCTGTGCAGCTGCATCTGCAACCGGAAAATAATTTAATAAACTTACAAGTGGCAAACCTGCGTCCGCTGCATGAAAGAAAGGCCTGTCTTCATCATTCACTCGCCAATAATCTGAATAATTTTTCCAGCTTGCAAGACGGTTCATTAATTGTGCAGCACGTTTATCAGCAGCTTGTTTATAGGTATCTTTTTTTGTGGCTTTATATAATTCGGTTGCAGCCATTAAAGCGCAGTAATCATCAAGCATATTTTCTTTGCCATCGTTTGTCATTTCTGCATTGCGATCATTTAAAAAATTAAAGGCGTCTTCTGCTGCTTTTAAATATTCCTGCGCTGAATATTCACCTGTTGTATCAAATGTTGAAGCTAATGCAAGCGATGCTATTGCCAAACCCGCTCCTGAACGAAAGCTACTTTGATATGTTCTCCAATCATTTTCATCAGAGCCAGCAATGAACGATTGGTCTTTTGATTTTTTAATTGTGTAACCTTTGTTCTCAGCACTCAGCACCCTATCTTTCGCAAATTTTCCCGGGCCGGGCGCTGCAATTGATCGATAAAAAGAACCAGAATCTGCTTTCATTCTTTTCAAAAAATCAGCGCCATACATTGCTTCATCCAAAACGCGCCTTTTATATTGACGAAAATCTGTTCCGGGCTTTTCGTTTAATAAAAGATATGTTTTCAGCAGAGCCCAAACAGTTAATGAAACCTGCTGCGGATTAAAATAAGTTGAAAATGAAAGATGGGAAAGATGAATACCGTAATCGCCTGTAGCATCGTACCAGCCTCCATGCACATCTATTGGTGGCAATTCTGGTTTTCCCTCAAAATGAAGATGCTTATCTGCTTCATCAAACAGTCCCGAAGAACGTTGTCCTTTGAAATAATAAAGTATATCGGATAAGGTATTTTCTTCCAATACATTTTTGCCAACAATAAAAGGCCAGGAGCTTATTGTTTTGCCTTTATCATCAATTTGTAAAGTATAAACGCCATTGGTTTTAAAAGTTGTAAAATCAATTGTATAAAAGAACCAGTTTTTCCATTGGTTAACCTTGCCGGTATAAACAGGCTTGCCTGAATAAACAGTTTTTCCTTCTTCGTTTATAAGTTTAAAGCTTTTAATTGAATCTGTATTCTCTGAAACAATCACAGCATGCTTTTCCGCGTCGGCATCGTAACCAACATGATTGGTTACAATTTTTAAGTGTTGCGCATAACTGAAAACAATTATGAAAGAAAAAGTAATTGCCAATAGTGTTTTTTTAAAAAGCATAACAATGTTTTTAATTGAATTAGCAGTGGATGTGATGGCCGCAAAGAAATATTAAAAACCTGAAAAAATGCGTTTAAGGTTTACAAGTTCATGGTTACCGGGTTAGGTTAAAATATTTATACAGATTATTTTATTATACCGTTGAAAATTATGGCGCCATGAAAATATAGCCCAACTGATGCGACACAAGAACGATGCCTTGAAGCATTATTGCCGGTAACCAAAAAATAATTTAAATAATTTGCACATTGTTCAATAAGTGCAGGTTTTAGATTTACCATTCACAAGTGATTAACAAAACCAAATAGATATTGAAATATATTTACGCAATTTTTTAAGCGATGAGGATACTTTTAGCAGCAGTAATTTTAATGTGCTGTACTATTTCACTTGAAGCCCAACTGCAACCAGGATATGAAATAAAAGTGACTACAAATTTCAAAAACGAAAAAATTTATCTTGGAACTTATTATGGTAAACGCAAGGAATTAACGGATTCTGCAATTGCAGATAAGAATGGGCTTGCTATAATTAAAGGCGATAAAAAATTAACGCAGGGCATTTACTTTGTTGTGTCACCACACTTTGTGATATTATTTGAATTGCTTATGGATGATAAGCAACATTTTTCTGTTAACTATGATTCAACAAAACCTACTGAGATAAAATTTGCAGGTTCTCCAGATAATGAATTATTTGCGGAATACACAGTTTTTCTTGCAAAGACATCTCCGGCTTTAAATGCGCTTCAGCAACAAATGAAAACGGCTAAAGATGCTGCAGATTCAGCCGCAATTGCGAAAGCGATCGGAAAAACTGCTGGTGAACTTACCAATTATCGTAATAATGTTATAATGAATCAACCTAATAGCATGCTTACAAAATTGTTACAGATCGCTAAAGTTCCGGACCGGCCTAAAATGCTTGTACGTGCTGATGGAAGTGTTGATTCATTATATCCCTTTTATTATGTAAAAGAACATTATTGGGATAGTGTTGACTTTAATAATGCAATGATATTACATACGCCTTTTTTTGATTCCAAACTTGAGGACTATTATAAATTTTATGTTTCACCGAGCCCCGACTCTATCATTAATGAAGTGAATTATATGCTGCTTTCTTCAAGGGAAAGCCAGGATGTTCATACTTACCTGTTGGGAAGGTTTACCGATAAATATATAAACCCTGAATACATGGGACAGGATAAAGTTTTCCTGTTTTTATTTCAGAACTATTTTTCAAAAGGCGATACAACATGGTTGAATGAAAAGCAGCGGAAATATATTTTTGACAGAGCTTATAGTTTAATGGCAAATCAAATAAATGAACAAGCTTCACCTCTTGAGTTAACAGATACTGCAGGTGCTATCATATCGCTGTATAATATAAAAGCGCCGCTAACATTTGTTGCTTTTTGGGATCCTCATTGCGGGCATTGTAAAACACAAATACCAAAGCTTGATTCTTTTTATGAAGCCAAATGGAAAAACCAGGGTGTAAAAATTCTTGCAGTAAATACCAATGATGGTGTAGTAGATGACTGGAAACGGTTTATTGTTGAAAACAAATTAAAGGGATGGTATCATGGTTATGAAACACCGCAGAAAAAAGCAGAGCTTGCTGCAAATAATCAACCTGATTACCGGCAATTGTACGATATTTTTCAAACGCCCACATTTTTTCTGCTTGATGAAAATAAAAAGATAATAGCCAAAGGGCTTAGTCTCGAACAGTATGATCAACTTATCAATGCCAAATTAAAATCACCTGCTTCTCAATAACTGCGTTATGAAATTGACACCTTTTCTTCTTCTTTACCTTTTTGCTGCAGTATGTGTTGTTAATGCGCAAACATTATTTACTTATGGCACGCACCCGGTAACTGTGAATGAATTTTTAGAGGCATATAATAAAAATCCTGACTCAACAGGAAACAGGAGTGAAAAGCTGAAAGAATACCTTGACCTGTATATAAATTTCAGGTTAAAGTTGCAGGCGGCATATGATGAAAAGGCAAATACGAATGCTGATCTGAAAGCAGAGTCAGACAATTTTAAATCGCAGTTAACAGATAACTTTATTAATAAGCAGGCCAATTTAAACGGCATTATGCATGAAGCTTTTTTACGTAGTCAAAAAGATATTTTAGTGCAGCAGGTTTTTGTACAATTCCCTTCAGAAAATGATACCGTTTCTGCGCAGGCACAAATATCAAAAGCATATAGTGAATTAAAAGCAGGTAAAGAATTCGGTGAAATTTCTGTTCAGTATTCCAACGTTCCGGAGGTAAAAGATGTCAGTGGTAATGTTGGTTATATAACAGTATTTACCTTGCCTTATTCAATTGAAAATATTATTTATGGTTTAAAGCCCGGGGAGTTCTCAACTATTTATAAATCAAGAGCTGGCTATCATATTTTCAAAAATGCCGGTGAAAGGCCTGCCGCAGGCAGAAGAAAAATTGAACAATTGTTATTCGCAACTCCGCCATATTATAATGAAGCGCAAATAAATGAAACAAAGCTTCAGGCAGATTCTGTTTACAATGCTTTACAGTCAGGAACATCATTCACGTCGCTGCTTCCCTTATATGGCCATAATTACGATAACAGTTCAGATAATGCAGTTGAAATAAAAGTAGGTGATTATAGCAGTGATTTTGAAAAGCAGGTTTTTGATCTGAAAGCAAACGGGGACATTTCGAAGCCGTTTAAAACTGCGTACGGATATAATATAATAAAGCTTGATGAAATGATACCTGTTCCTGGAGATGAGAATAATGCCGTGTTTGAAACGTATCTTGAAACACAGGTGCAAAATACCGGCAGGCTTGATGCAGCAAAGCGAAGCCTTATTGCAACATGGCTTAAGGCAACAGGATTTAAAGAAGCTAAATATAATAAACAAGATTTGTGGTTATATACTGATAGTGCCGTGATAAATAACGGCAAGTTATTTGCGTCGTATAAAACCATAAAACCTGAAACGGTTTTATTTGAATTTACTAAAAAGAAAGTTGCTGTTAAAGATTGGATTGATTACCTGACATCGGGTACCATTGCTCCAAGACGTGACGCATCAGGTTATAGTAAGCAATTCCATGACTTTGTACAGTTAAGCTGTAATAATTATTACCGGCAGCATATTGAAGAATTTGATACAAGCGCCGCAGGGCAAATAAAGGAATTTAATGAAGCGAACATGCTGTTTTATGTAATGGACAAGCATGTATGGAGCAAAGCTTCAAATGACACATCAGGTTTACGAAAATATTATGAAGCGCATAAAGATGATTACAAATGGGAACAAAGCATTACGGCACTTGTAATATCTGCACCGCAAAAGGCTGTTGCAGATTCTATTGCTCTTAAGATAAAAAATAATCCGGCTGATTGGCGTAACATTGTTGCACCTTTTAGCGACATATATGCAGATAGTAGCCGGTTTGATACAGGCCAGTTACCGGTAAAACAGCAAGTGATGTTTGAGAAAGATTTTCAAACTGCTCCGGAAAGTAACGAAGAAGGGAACGCTTATACGTTTATTCACGTATTAAACTTCTATAAACAACCTTCTCAAAAAAGTTTTGAGGAAGCGAAAGGGGCTGTTATTAACGACTATCAGCAGCAACTTGAAAAAGCCTGGTTAAGCGATTTAAGCCAACGTTATCCGGTAAAAGTGAATGACGATGTGTTTAAAGCGCTGCATTAAATAATATATTTAACAAACACTTATGAAAGACAAAAAGATTTTATATTTCTTTATGAATAATTGTGTGAGAAACAAACGCTCTTGAAATGCGCTATTCTAAATTTGCGCTAATTTATTTTAACACCTTAGCACCATTAATAATCTTTGCATGGTACAAGTAGCTGTCGCCACTATAATGGGTTATTTAATAACTTTCTTCCTGTTACCTTTAGTAATAAGATTTTCTTGTAACTATAAGTTATACGATATGCCTGATGAGCGAAAAACACATAATCATGGCGTTTCATCATTAGGCGGTATCGCAATTTTTGTTGGGCTTATAATGAGCCTGCTTCTTGTTTCAGACTTCAATAACTCAAATGCTGAGTTGCAATATTTTGTTGCTGCCTTTTTTATTATTTTCAGTTTGGGGGTTATAGATGATATTCTTGTATTAAAAGCGTGGAAAAAGTTTTTAGGCCAATTGCTGGTAACTGCGATGATTACATTAAAAGGTAATTTATTAATAACAAACCTCCATGGCTTCCTTGGCATATATGAGCTTACATATGTTGAAAGTGTAGGCATAAGCTTTTTTAGTATACTGCTTCTCATTAACTCATTTAATCTTATAGATGGAGTTGATGGGCTTGCGGCTTCAATTGGTTGTATTTCCTGTTTGCTTTTTGGTGTGTTTTTCATGATCAATAATGTGGTTCCATATGCCTTATTTGCATTTTCAATGTGTGGTGTGCTGCTCGCATTTCTGGTGTACAATTTTCCCCCTGCAAAAATTTTTATGGGCGACTCAGGTTCTACATTAATCGGTTTGATGACAGCAATACTTTCAATAAAATTCATTGAAAATACTTCAATACAATTGCAATTTGCCAACCAGGCAACACCAGTAATTGCCTTTGGAATTTTGCTTATACCATTAATGGATGTATTGCGTGTATTTACTTTGCGCATCTATAAAAAGCAATCTCCCTTAATGCCTGACAGGAACCATCTTCATCATCTTTTGCAGAATAAAGGCTTGTCACACACAGAAGTTACAGTTACCTTACTAATTGCACAGTTTCTTTTTGCCGGGCTAACTTTTTTTATGCAAGACATTAACCTGAACATAGTTCTGTTTATCCAATTTACTTCTTATTTTGGATTAGTATATATCGTGAATAAATATATTCCGGCACGTAAAAAAATGCATATTGTTCGTGCCGAATTAAGCAACGCCAATTTGGAGGATACAAAAATCTATCGCATTTATCCGGCAAATGAAAAAGTTTCTGTAAGAGAAGATTCTTAATTTTTCCTGAATTCTTAGATTTGCGCTTTTAAATTAATATTTTATGGATCCTGAAGAATTGGAATTGGTTATTGACGATGCGGAATCATCAATGCAAAAAGCTATTAGTCATCTTGAATCTGAATTAATAAAAATACGTGCAGGTAAGGCAAATCCAACTATGGTTGATGGAATATTTGTTGAATATTATGGCAGTCCCACGCCTGTTACACAAGTTGCCAATGTAACAATTCTTGATGCACGTACTATAAGTATTCAACCCTGGGAAAAAAATATGTTGCAGGCCATTGAAAGAGCAATTTTACAGGCCAACATTGGAATAACACCGCAAAATGATGGTAACCAAATACGCCTTTTTCTTCCGCCGTTAACTGAAGAAAGACGCAGGGAACTTTTTAAAAGGGCAAGTGGTGAAGGTGAACATTCAAAAGTTGCTATACGAAATATAAGAAGAGATGCCATTGAAGAAATAAAAAAACTTCAAAAGGATGGTTTAAGCAAAGATGTTGCAAGCGATGCTGAAGAAACTGTTCAGCAAACAACCAATAAATACATTGCACTCGTTGATAAACATCTTGCTGCAAAAGAAAAAGAAATGATGGCTGTATAATTATATATCAGTTACAATATGCTAAAGGGTTTCTATGATTGAAACCCTTTATTTTTTAAACTTGCTATCAGGATATACGCTGCGTTATAAACGATTAAAAATGTTTACACTTAACTGTAACGGAAAATTGCTTGTTATTGAAAGGCCGCTTGTAATGGGTATAATAAATGTTACACCAGATTCTTTTTATGCAAAAAGCAGAACACAAACAGAAGATGAAGTGCTTGAGAAAGCTTTACAAATGATCAATAATGGAGCAACCATTTTAGATATTGGAGGACAAAGCACAAGACCCGGAAGTATAAGATTAGGAGCAGGAGAGGAGGCAGACAGGTTATTACCGATGATTGATATGATCAATAAAAATTTTCCCAAGACATTTATTTCTGCAGATACATATCATGCTTCCGTTGCTGCAAATGCTATTGCAGCAGGCGCATCAATCATTAATGATATAAGCGGAGGATTGATGGATGACAATATGCTTACAACAATTGAAAATTTTTCCGTTCCATATATATGTATGCATATGCAAGGTAAGCCTGAAACTATGCAGCAAAATCCCGTTTATGAAAATGTAACGCTTGAAGTACTTGATTTTTTTATTACTCAAACTGAAAAATGCAGACAACAAAATATTAATGATATAATTATTGATCCTGGTTTCGGTTTTGGAAAAAACACCGATCATAATTTCCAGTTACTAAAAGATCTTCCTGTTTTTAAAATGCTTAATCAACCTATACTTGCCGGGTTTTCACGAAAGGGAATGATTTATAAAACATTAAATATTACTGCTAATGAAGCATTGAATGGCACTACAGCTTTAAATATGATTGCCTTATTGAACGGTGCTAACATACTGCGTGTACATGATGTAAAAGAAGCAACAGAAACTATACAATTATTTGAAGTGTATAAAGGTCTTCCTGACTCATAGATACATATCGTAATAACTTTTAATATTGTTATAACCAGTGTGTTTATATCACATGCTTATTGTAGCGATAAGGTGTGTCTATCACTTTGTTTGATATCTTAAATTATTGAAACTATAAATTTGCTTAAACACTTCAAATGATGTGGCAATTTTTGCAAATACCATTCACCAATACATTGGTTTGATTGATTGAAAAACCTTTGGGGACATTTATTTCAGGGATAGTTATATTGTCGAGACAATAAGTAGTACCACATTCTTCACATAAAAAATGCACATGATCATCGTGATGATGGCCTTCACTGCAGGCTTCTTTGCATAAAGCATACATAATAGAATTATCGGCCGTAGGTATTGTATGAATAATGCCTTTGTCAACAAAAGTTTGCAGCGTACGATAAATAGTAACGCGATCAAAATGTTTACCACTGAGTTTTTCAATATCGCCGTGTGAAAGCGCTTTTCCATTCTTTTGAAACAACTCTAATATCTTCAGCCGGTTATCTGTAATGCTAAGCTGATTATGTTTTAATATATCAATGATAGCTTCTTTCATGCTGTGTTAATTTGCAAATGAAGTTCCGTTAGAAGTTGTTTCAGGCGGTGTTGTTTCTTTTAATAATGATTTGATAGCTGATTCCATCAACTTTACATCATCAGGTTTTAAAGCATCATAAACCTGGCCACGTACGTTACCAAATTTATCAACCAACGCAACAAACTGTGAATGCAGGAACTGATCATTAATGTTGCCAACATTATTATTAGGATCATCAATTAAATAACTATTACGGGCAGCAAGATAAAGGCTGTCTTTTCTGCCGGTAAGAAAGATCCATTTATGTGTGTTTACTTTCATTGAATCAGCGTAATGCTTTAATTGTGCTGCTGAATCAGTTTCCGGATCGCAGGTATGAGAAACAATTAAAAAATCTTTTTCGCTTTTAAATTCATTATACACTTTGTCAAGATTATTATTCATTATAGGGCAAACGCCCTTACATGTAGTAAAAAAGAAATTAACAGCACAAACTTTTCCGGCCATATCTTTCTCCGTAAAAGATTGTTTATCCTGGTTGATAAAAACAAACGGCTTTACATAACTAATAACAGGAGATTTTGTTTTCCATCGGTCAGTTCCGGCAAAGACAGCAATTAAAAAACCTACAGTAAGCACTATAAAAAAAATTATATAGCCGACAGCTTTTTTACTCATAAAAGCAAAGTTATAAAAGTCGCAAGCAAGTAATTGTTAACGAAATTTATTTTGCAACATTGTTGCAAAAGGGTAGTTTTGCTTTTCTCATGATAAAGACTTTAAGAAAGATAAATCTTGATACGTTAGGAATTTCAGCTTCGCTGATTTGTGCTATTCACTGTGCAGTTTTGCCCTTGTTTTTTACAAGCCTCCCCTTTTTAGGACTTGAAATATTGCATAATAAAATTTTTGAATACAGTATGATTGCATTGGCAGGTGTAATTGGTTCATACTCATTGTATCACGGCTGGAGAAAACATCATCATAAAATAATACCGCTTGTTATTTTTTTATTTGGCTTTTTGCTTTTAGCACTAAAAGAAATTATCAACGGGGCAGAACTAATATTGCTAGTTCCTGCAGTGACACTCATTATCGGTGCCCATGTTATAAATTATAGAGATTGCAGAAAGGCAAATCATTGTCATAAAAGTGATTGTAATCATGAACATCTGGTAGGCTAAATGAAACTTTCGCAGTAAATTAAAGCACTTTGCACTAATGCAGAGTTATTGTTGAATCTCAATGTAAAGTAACAGTTTACTTTTCAGGTTCCGCTACCAATACATTTCTTGAAAAACTTTCTTCGAGGGAAATAATGGTGTCCGTTCGTTCAATGCCTTTTATTTTTTGTAGTTCATCGTGCAGTACAAATTTTAATTGGTTAATGTCTTTACAAACAACCTCTGCAAACATGCTGTAATTACCCGTGGTGTAGTTAAGACGCACGATTTCAGGGATTTTCTTTAATTGACTTGCTACTGTATCATATAGCGAACTTTTTTCCAGGTAAATACCTATGAATGCAATAACGTCGTAACCTAAAACTTTAAAATCAATATTAAACTTTGTGCCGCGTACAATGCCCAGTTCCTGTAGTTTTTTTATGCGAACATGAATAGTTCCTCCTGAAACGAAAAGCTTTTTGCCAAGATCAGCATAAGAAATGTTTGCGTTGTCCATCATAGCTTGTATAATCTGAAAATCGAGTTTGTCAAGATTTAATTTCCCGGGCATAACGCAATATATTTTTAGAAATCATTCACTCAAATGTATAAATTATTGAATGATTTCTAAAATTTTAAAATTTAGCTTGGAAAATTTCTATTGAATAGGTTTTTGGTTTTAATATTGCATCAGCAAACGCAAATAGTTCTTATATACTGTGGGGTGATGAAACTTTTGGCAGACATGCCCTCTCGTCTCGGGGGTGAGGATTACAGGATAAACGGAATGTAGAGCCGACGTTACTTTTGGTAAGGCCGACCAGGGTTGACCACTAAACTTTGCATTTTGGCTAACTGCCTCGTGGAGGTTCGAACCCTCCCCCTACAGCTTATAAAGCCTTAACTTATTTTCTTATAATAAGTTAAGGCTTTTTATTTTCCTTTCCGGCTTATTTGGTTTCTAATTTAGCAATTGTCTAATAAAAGAAATTTCATTTTGGCTCGATTGTTGATTTTTAATGCGCGCTTTATAGAAATTACCTTTAAAAAACATCAAAAAATTTCCACATATCTTTTCTTCAAAATTTAAAAACAATTATTATCTATGAAAAAGTATGCATTTTTCATTTTAGCTCTTTCTGTATTGGGTTGTTCAAAAGACGTTAACTCTGATTTAAAAAACAACAGTGTAAATGCGAGCGAACAAAGTAATAGTGTTGCTGCCGACACTTATTTGCCTTTAACAGCAGGCACTTATTGGGATTATAATGTAGTTAAGGATAAAAGCAGCGCCAAGCCGTCAACCTTTACTGTATTGAATTACAAGAAAAATATTAACGGTAAGCCATATACAGGCGTAAAAACAGTTTCAGAGCAAACAACCGACACTGTGTTTTACAATCAAACACAGACCAATTATTACATAGCCAGATATCAGTCAACAGCGGCTAATGCCGGCGCTCAGATTGAATTTGAGTTTTTAAAGGACGCTCCTGTGGGTACAAAATGGTCTCAGTCAATTTCCGCAGGTGGAACTTCTCTAAAATTGGCAGGCAAAATTCTTCAAAGGGATATTACACTTACTGTTGGCGGAACTACATATAAAAATGTAATTCACAGCTATATAGAAATTAAAAAGCAAATTTTATTTACTGGTATAGTTATAAGCAAACAGGATTTTTATGTTGCAAAAAATATAGGTATAGTTAAAAATGTGTCTTCAGTTGTTTTCCCATCAAGCTCAACAGCTACTACATCAATTAAAGATTACAAAGTAAAATAAGTATAGCTCCGTTTTTCAATGCCCCGCCAACAGCGGGGCTTTTTTGTTTAGGAGATAAATTCGATATTGTAGATATACAACAAACACAAAGGCTGCTTTGTTATGTGAACCATTATGAATTCCACTTAGCTTTGCGCTCCCATGCAGCTAACTGTAGAAATAACCTACAAACAAATATTACGCATTGCATTACCAATTGCTTTGTCCATTCTCGTACCGAACATAAATTTCATCACCAACAACATTTTTCTGGGTCATTTAAGCGAAACGGCATTGGCTGTTGCGGGTATTACAGGTGTTTACTATTTGGTTTTTGGTGTGATGGGTTTTGGTTTGAGTAATGGGTTGCAAGCACTAATGAGTCGGAGGGCAGGTGAAAACAAAGTGCAGGAAATTGGTTTACTTTTTTTTCAGGCTGTACGCATTGCACTGGTTTTTGCAGCGATGGGTATTTTAATTACATGGTTTATTGCACCGGTTGTTTTAAAATATTCATTGCATAACGAGAAGGATATACAGATGGCAATTGAATTTTTGCGCATCCGTATATGGGGTTTGCCTTTTTTGTATATCTATCAAATGCGTAATTCTTTATTGATCAGTATTAGTAAAAGCAAATACTTAATAATTGGCACACTAGCCGAAACAATTGCTAATATCTTTTTTGATTATGCTTTAATATTTGGCCATTTTGGTTTTGCAGCAATGGGTTTTAATGGTGCTGCTTATGCTTCTATTATAGCTGAATTTACCGGTCTTGCTGCCATTTTTGGGGTAATTCATTATAAAGGTATTGGGAAAAGCATCGAACTTTTTAGAAATAAAAAGCTTAACATCAATTCGATTAAACTGATACTGCATCAATCAGCGCCAATCGTTTTACAGTTTGGTATTAGTGTGGGAAGCTGGGAATTTTTTTATATACTAATTGAACATCATGGAACGCAACCACTTGCAATTTCAAATATCATGCGTAACCTTTTCGGAATTTTTGGATGTTTTGCATGGTCGTTTGCATCAACAACCAATAGTATGGTAAGCAACATTATTGGTCAGAAAAAAGAACACCGTGTAAAAGAACTGATCTATAAAATCACCAAGTTAGGTTTACTGTTTTCTGTAAGCATTGCCATTCTAATAAACATATTCACAAGATTATTCTTAAGTGCTTATGGACAAAATGAAAGTTTTATTGAAGCCGCAATTCCCGTTGCAAGAGTAATTTCTTTAGCACTTATACTTCAATCTGTTTCAGCGGTATGGTTGAATGCAGTTGTTGGCACGGGTAACAGCCGCCGAAACTTAATAACAGAAACAGTAACAATTATTTTATACTGCATGTATGTGTATACTACACTTGAATATTTTCATCTTTCCATAACAATAGGATGGATGAGCGAATGGTTATACTGGATATCATTGCTCGTTCCCTCTTACTGGTATATTAAAAGCAATAAATGGATGGGCCGGAAATTATAAAAAAAACATCCCGGTTTTGCAGGGATGTTTTTTTATTGTTTATCTGCTTATGATAAACTTGCCTCTCGTCTTTATATCGTTATTATTTATTTCAAGATAATATGTGCCCGGAATAATTCTGGAAAGATTCAGATTATAATTGTTGCTTCCTGCAATTGAATAATCAGTTTTCCTGAATATTAATGAGCCTGATTTATCATACACAATCAAATCTATTTTGCCTGCTTTACCAGCTTTATAATTAACGTTTAAATTACCTGAAGAGGGATTAGGTGAAACCAGGAGTGTAAAATTATCAGCTGTTGCTGCTTCTTCGCTTTCAGCAACCGGTTCGTCAGCCAATGAAGCTACGCTTGGATATGCGGGACCACCGGTTTTCCATGCTACAGGGTAGCGGGAGCAAGCCGTGTTTATTGCAGCATTTACAGCAGAAGGATAACAGGACGGATACGAATAAATACCATAAGGATCAAAGAAATACCATAGGTTATCTGTAGCGTCTTTATGTGCAAAGAAAATATGCAAATGCGTATTAGCATTTGTTGTTCCATCATCTGCACAACCGCAGCCACCTGGCCCGGTACTGCCTGCCCATGCAATAACCTGTCCTGCAGTAACTTTTTTGCCTAACAAGCTCATATCAATTTTTTGAGATTCCATGCCCCAGTTCGCTACTGTAGGATTGCGGGTGCCATTTAATGGGCAACCTGTGTTTTTCAAATACGTCTTATAATTAGTAAGCGTAGCACCGGAAAGTGTAGGTACTGTTTTTGTCCAGGCATTATTACAATCAGTAAGAGGGCCATTTTGCAGGTGCATGTAAATGGTTCTATAAGCGTCTTTTGTTCTGCTAACGTCGTGGCTTATTACTATCGTGTTGCCTGACCAGTTATCCCACCCGATATAAATTACGGTGCCAGGTGCTGCAGCTGTGATCTGGAACGTTTTTATATCATTACGGGAATAATCTATTGCATGATGCCAGCTACCGGGTGAATACAACCATCCATTATGGCTCATACTGCTGGCTGCATCTTTAAATGGTAAAGTAAATATTTTGTCTTTGGCGCTGAACACTGCCGAATTGCGCATATAATAGCTGCTGCCGATTTTTAAATTAGGCCATCGGTAATACACAACATCTCCTGGTGCAGGTGCAGGGCATGAACCTGGTATTCCTTCGCAATGGAGGGTGCTTGCGGTTATACCATAATTATAGGTTTGCCTGCCGGATTTATTGGGATCATCGTCCATTAAAACATTATTCAGGCAATCTAAATCACAAGTACTTTCATACGTTTCAAGATTTATGAGCCGCAGGTTTTTAGGCGCTAATTCAGCCCATTTGGAAACAAGGCTTTCCCAATCTGTACCATTCCATAAATAGTAATTATCAGTTCCGGCACGCCATACACCAAGGTATAATCTTGTATTGCCACTTAAGTAGCTGCTTATGTTTATGAGCCTGAGATTCTGGCTTGCCAACTGCTGCCACTGGGCAGTAAAATCGGTCCAATTTAAACCATTAAGTAACGCGTATCCGTCAGAGCCAGCTCGCCAAACACCTGTGTATAGCCGCTTGCCGTTCTGAACGTATGTTGCAACATCAATAAGACGCAGATTTTGGCTGGCCAACTGTTGCCATTGTGTTGTAAATGCACTCCATTCAAGTCCACCCAACAATGCATAGCCATCAGTACCCGCACGCCATACGCCTACGTATAAACGCTTACTTCCTGATAAATAAGTTTCAATATCAATAAGCCGCTGACCCTGCGCTCCCAGTTGCTGCCATTGTGTTACAAAAGCATTCCATTCAAGGCCGCCCAATAATGCATATCCATCTGTGCCCGCACGCCAAACGCCATTATATAAGCGTTGGCCATTCAGCACATAAGTAGAAATGTCAATAAGGCGTTCGTTTTGTGATCCCAAAGTTTGCCATTTGGCAACAAAATCATTCCAGTTAAGACCACTATACAAATAGTAACCTCCTGTACCGGTCCTCCATACACCGGTATATAGATCCTGTGCTGAAATTTGAAAAGAAATTAAAAAAGTAAATGCTGCTATAAGCAGCCGGGATGTCTGTTTCATAGTGTGAGTTTTTTTGATTAGCAGGGAAAATGACCAAACAAGGTAGGACAATTAATAATATTGCTATTAAAATTTATTTCTTATTTATATAATATGAGAAATCAGTTTTGATCATTAATCATCGAGATGTTCAATAGGGTTTTTCCATATCCTGATATAAATGAAGATAACAGCAATAAAACTCATAACAACCCAAATATAAAATATGATATTACTCAGGTGAATGCCTTTTTCAGGAAAAGCATAGCCATACCTGATGCCAATTGTCATATTTACTGCCATCCATAAAATAAATATACCAATACTGGCAGATAAACGTTTAAAGAATTCTTTAATGCCAGGTTCCATTCCACTAAAAATACATTAAATAAGAGAAGAAAATTTATAAGGCTTGTTGAAGTACATTTGCGCTCTCGAAAAAAAATTATGCTGAATAGAAGAGTACAACCTGCTATTGTAGATGCTACTGATTTCAATCTTCATTTAAAATCACTTGAGCATTTCACGCTTGATAATGGCATTGATGTGTATGCGCTGCGTGCACCTGAACAGGAAGTAGCTTTTGTAGAATGGGTTTTCTTTGCAGGTAATGCTTATGAACAAAATAATATGACTGCAGCTGCAGTAAATTATTTATTGAAGAATGGTACGAAGAACAAAAATGCTTTTGCTATTAATGAACATTTTGAATTTCATGGCGCTTATCTTAACCGCAATTGTTATAACGAAACTGCTTCGGTTAAACTGCATAGTTTAAGCAGGCATTTACCTGAACTTTTGCCTGTAGTAAATGAATTGCTTACTGAAAGTATTTTTCCTGAACAAGAACTTGCTATATACAAGCAAAATCAAAAGCAAAGCCTTGAAGTAAATCTTAAGAAATGTGATTTTGTTGCCAACAGGCTGATAGATGAGTATTTGTTTGGGTTCTCACATCCTTATGGAAAATATGCTTCTCTTACAGACTATGATAACCTTCAACATAATGAGCTTATTCACTTTTATGATGGTTATTACGTTAACGGAAAGTGCATATTATTTGTTGCAGGCAACCTGCCTGATGATATTGAAACACTACTCAATAAAAATTTTGGTGCATTAAGCTGCAATAAGTCTTCTGCTTCAATAATAAATTATAATAGTCGCCCGGAAAAAGAAAAAAAGCATTTTATTATTAATGATGAAAACGGAGTGCAGGGTGCTGTTCGTTTAGCAAGAAATTTTTTTAACAGGCATCATCCTGATTTTATTAAAGTGCAGGTATTAAATAATATTTTCGGAGGATATTTTGGCTCAAGGCTGATGAGCAATATAAGGGAAGATAAAGGTTATACTTATGGCATTCACAGCTATCTTCAAAATCATATACATGAAAGCGCGTGGATGATTTCAACCGAGGCAGGCCGTGATGTTTGCGAAGCAACTATAGAAGAAGTGTTTAAGGAGATGAAACGTTTGTGCGATGAACCGGTAGGCGAAGATGAACTCCATCTTGTGCGCAATTATATGATCGGTAGTATTCTTGGCGATTTGGATGGGCCTTTTCAAACCATATCACGCTGGAAAACTTATATTATAAATAACCTGGATGAAAGTTATTTTAATAACAGCATTAATACAATAAAAAACATTACAGCAAACGAGCTGCAGGAGCTTGCTGTTAAATACCTCGAACCAGATTTATTTTACCAGCTTACTGTTATTTAAGATTGAAACGAAACTTTCTTCTCATATTGTAAAAAAAATTGAGCCGCTCAAATTTTTTTGAAACGGCCCAAGCATAACCCCCATAAAAATTTAAATTATGCTATAAGATCCTATGTATGGTTTGTAATACAGAAGAAAAAGTTAATGAGATTTTGTTTAGCATCGGATGTGCTGTTTTAGAATTAGCTATTGCTTTAATCGTTATGCAATAATTCCAGGTAACAATTAACCTCCCCTTTTTTATAAAATCTGGTATCAAACTCAATACGTATATTTTGATTTAACACTAGCTGTATCATTCTTCAAAATAAAGTTTCTCTTCAAAACAAAATGAAATTGAATTATTCAATGGCTCAATAACTTCTGTATATCGCAGAAAATCAGGCATTATTAATTAAATTGATAGTTTAATAACAAGATTGCATAAATCTTAACCTAGAAGTTTATTACCTTTGCGCTTCATTTTAAAAGCCTTTTTTCTTCACATGAATGCGACTCCAAAATTTGCGCAATTAAAACCTTCGTTTCATACGGAATTAAAAAAGCGTATTGCACTTTATTTTGAGACATCCGGCAAAGCTACAACCGGCAATTATAAACTTTGGAGTAAGGCCATTATACTGGTTTCGGCGTTGATCATTTTATATATACATCTCGTTTTTTTCACGCCTTCTATATTTTGGGCTATCCTGGAATGTGTATTACTTGGCGGAACAGTTGCATCAATAGGTTTTAATATCATGCACGATGGCGCTCATGGCAGCTTTAGCACCAGCCCTGTTTTAAATAAAATGGCGGCAGTTACGCTTGGCTTTTTAGGTGGAAGCCATTTCATGTGGAATGTTAAACACAACATTATTCATCATGCCTATACGAACATTGATGGTGTTGATGATGATATTGATGCAAGACCTTTTTTAAGGATGGCATCAACTCAAAAGAAATATAAATTTCATCGCTTTCAGCATTGGTATTTCTGGTTTTTTTATTGCTGGCTGTATATATATTGGATATTTTTTGCCGACTATAAAAAATATTTCACCCGTAAAATAGGCGACATGCCTTTAAAGAAAATGACTGCAAAGGATCATTTTTATTTCTGGCTGTATAAAATCATAAGCTTTTCAATTTTTGTTCTTATACCGATGCTTAAAGTTGGTGTTGTAGATACAATTGTTGGTTATTTAGTAATGACTTTGGTAGCCGGTTTTATCTTAAGTATTGTCTTTCAATTGGCGCACACCGTTGAACATACACATTTTCCAATGCCTAACGAAGATTCAGGTAAAATGGAAGACGAGTGGGCTATTCACCAGCTAAAAACAACAGCCAATTTTGCAACAAAAAATCCGGTTATTTCATGGTTGGTTGGTGGACTTAACTTCCAGATTGAACATCATCTGTTTCCTAAAATTTCACATGTTCATTATCCTGCTATCAGCAAAATAATACGCCAGGCTTGTAATGAATATAATGTTACTTATGTGGAATATCCGCGTATGTACCAGGCGGTAATTTCACATGTTTCTTTTTTAAGGCAAATGGGAAAGGCGTAAAGCTTTAAAAGTTTAAAGTTGTTTAAGCATTAAATCTTAAGCTAAACAAAATAATTCCTGTAGCAACAGCAGCGTTCAGCGATTCTGCTTCTCCAATTTTTATTATAGATATTCTTTTTTGAATAAACGGTTGAATATCTTCCCTAATGCCTTTGCCTTCATTACCAATTAATACAAGCCCTTCATTTGTTTTTTTTACAGTTGAAATATCTTCTCCGTTAAGCATAGCACCAAAAACAGCAATTTTATTTTCAGATAGGAATGTATTTAGGTCAGTATAGAAAACATTCACCCGAGCAATGCTGCCCATGGTTGATTGTACAACTTTAGTATTAAAAACATCAGCCGTATCAGTTGAGGCAATTATATTTTCAATACCAAACCAATCTGCAGTTCTTATGATCGTACCAAGATTGCCCGGATCTTGTATGCCGTCAAGCACAAGCGTTAATTTGTTTTTAGCATCGGGAATTTGCGGCAATTTTTTTTTCTCAAGAACTGCTACAACTTTATTTGGTGTTTCAAAATTTGATATTCGTTTAAGCTCCGTTTCATTTACCTCTGTAACATCGTTTAAATAATTGTTTGTTTCTATCCAGTTTTTAACTGCATAAATTTTTTTTATTGTAAAACCACTCTGCATTAATTCATCAACAACCTTTACACCTTCAGCAACAAAGCAACCTGCCTCATCGCGAGTTTTTTTATGGCCTAAACTTTGGATATATTTGACCTCATTCCTGCTGAGCATTCAATATGATTTTGAGTAGAACAAAACTTTTACAAACCTTAATTTTTTTATGCCTTGTTTTTTTATTGCAATCCTGCACAGAAGAAAAATTTTTACTTGTATTTAATAGAGTTAAAGTAAAAAATTATCCTGTTGATACGCCTTTTGTTTACAATAATAAAGTAAACATCGATGGTAAGATAACTAAAGATGAAGAAAACAGGTTGCAGCAAAATCTTATTAACTATTGGGCAGATAGCCTTTTTGCAAGAAGGGTACAGAAACTCGGTATTAAGTATGTTATAAAGAATCCACCGGTGTTTGATACAGCCAACTTAAGTATCACGCAACGTTTTATGAAAAGTTTTCTTTTTTCACAAGGCTATTTTAATACAGTTTTCAGGGATTCATTTTACATCGATACATTCTATAAAGGCAATAAGCCACCTCAATACAGAACAACTGTACAAATGGATATTGATGTTGGCAAAGTGGTGATCATAGATTCCTTTGGGTATGATCTTAAAAATCCTATACTGCAACGCATTGCCAGGAATACAAGGAAAAACAGTAAAATAGTTACTGGCAAAACACCTTATTCAAAGGAAATTTTGGCTGCTGAATTGGATAGGCTGGTTGGCATTTACAGGAACAGAGGCTACTTTCTGCTTCAGCGCAATAATCTTGCAGTTGTAGTAGATACCGGTGATGTTTCATTAATGAAGCTAACGGTTGATCCTTTTGAACAAATAGAACTGGTAAAAAAGGCGCAACAAAAAAAACTTGAAAACCCCACAGCTAGCGTTTCTATTCAACAGCGCAGGCTTGCTGATACAACTTACAGCAACCAGGATACTTCTTTTCTTAAACGTTTTTACACCGGCAAGATCTATTACTTTCCCGAAACTTTTGTTACTGAAGTGCCTGACTCGATTTTAAACCACACCAACTTATTTAAAGTGAGTGATTCTAAAAATTACTCAGTTTATTACAGGTACGGAACGTTTAGACCAAAAATGTTCAGGCAGTTTAATTATTTGCATTCAGAACGTTTATATAACGATAACCTTTTTTATAAAACAGTAACTACATTAAACCAGATCGGCTCGTGGAAACAGGTTGATACAAGAACTGTAATCAGGGGTGATTCTGTTGACATTTATTATTTTTTATATCCCGACAGGAAACAAAACATTAGTTATAATCTTGAAGCAAGCCGCAATACAGGTGATGTTTTAACTACTTCCAATTTTTTTGGGTTAGCATTGAATATTACTTACCGAAACAGGAATGTATGGCATAATGCTGTGCAATCATCAACCAGTTTTGTAAATGGTGTTGAACTTGGCCTTATTCAAGGCCCGCCGCCTAATAATTCATTGCTACAGGCTTTTCAAATTTCACTTGGCCAAACCTATAGTTTTCCAAGAGCCTTTATACCATTTAAAATAAAGCGGCCAGGCAGGTTCGATTTTGGCAGAACCGTTATAAGTGGCAATGCTTCGTATGCTGATAGGAAAGATTATTTCCGCTTACGTTCAATTGTTGCAGATTATGGTTACGATTGGAAGAAAAAGAACAAAGTATGGCAGACACGTTTTCCTAATATAGAACTCTATTCTTTAGATACTTTGCCTTTACTGATTGAAGCTTTTAATCAAAATCCTTTCCTGCGCAATTCATTCAACACCGGTAAAATTATAAGTGCGCGTGGAAGCGTAATTGTAACTTATATAGGCAAACCTAATATTACGAATTATGCACGTTTGTCAACAGAACTTTGCATACCGGGATTGAATAGGATAAACGATAAAATATACGAATACATAAAAGTTGAAGGTGAGTACAGAAAAACGATAAATCTGCATAAAACCGTATTGGCAACACGTGCTTTTGCAGGTGTTGGATATAATTATTATATCTCACCGGCTTTGGGTGTTACGCTTCCGTTTTATAAACAATTTATAGCAGGTGGCCCCAACAGCATGCGCGCCTGGGGTTTGCGGCAATTAGGGCTTGGTTCATCTTTATTAAGTGATACTTCAACTTCTTTCAGAGACAGGTACGGAGATATGCAGCTGGAAGCAAATGTTGAATACCGGTATCCCATGGCACATTATTCAAGCCTGCATCTTAATGGTGCCATTTTTGTTGATGCAGGTAATATATGGAATGTAAGAAACGACCCCAATAACCCTAATAGTGAATTTAACATAAACAGATTGGGAAAAGATGTTGCCATAGGTATTGGTACCGGCTTACGCTTTGATTTCAATTATTTCTTAATACGGCTTGATATGGGTATTAAATTAAAAGATCCCGCTCGGCTTGAGAATAACGGATGGCTCGATATTTCAAATTTTACATGGCGCAATCATGAATTTGACAAATATGATGATCAGGGTAATCTTATCAGCGCTAAGCGAAATAATTATGCCGTGCAATTAGGTATCGGCCTGCCTTTCTGATGCCAGTTTCAGATCAATTATTTTTTCTTCAAATTGCGCGGGAGACATTGCGTCTTCAACAAGAAAATTACCGATACGTGTTCTTCTTAAACCACTTAAATACGCACCAGTTCCAAGCATTTCGCCAAAATCATTCGCAAGGCTTCTTATATAAGTGCCTGTTGAACATACAACTTTAAATTCAACTACAGGCAATGCTATTTTAGTAATTTCAAAACCGCTGATAGTTATTTTCCTTGGTTCAAGTTTTACCTCGCGCCCTTTTCTTGCAAGCAGGTAAACTGGTTTGCCTTCTTTTTTTATAGCGGAATGAATTGGCGGCGTTTGTAAAATTTCACCTGTTAATTTTTCAGCGGCATTCCGCAGGATTGTTTCAGAAATATGGCTTATATCTTTAGAAACTGATGGCGTGCTTTCCAGGTCGAAGGTTGGAGTAGTGGCGCCAATGGTAAAAGTTCCGGTATATTCTTTTTCCATGCCCATATATTCATTAATTTTTTTTGTAAAGTTGCCCGTACAAATAATGAGTAGGCCTGTTGCCAGGGGGTCTAATGTGCCTGCATGTCCAACTTTTGAAACACCGGTAAGTATTCTGATCTTTTTAACAACATCAAAAGATGTCCAGCGTAAAGGTTTGTCAATCAGTACTATTTGACCATTTAAAAAACTTTGCATGGACGGATGGATAGGCTTCTGCTTCATATATATTCAAAAATTAAAATTTCCCTAAGAAAACGACGTTTAATTTTGAGGGTAAATTTAGTGGTTAGGCCATTTTAATTAGTTTTTAACTCTTGTTAAACTATGTCTTCAAAAATTCATCTTAGCGCTGTAAAATAAATTATGAGACCATCTACCAAGCTTTTTCCAATATCATTTACTGTTATTTTAGCTGCATTGATTTTATTTTCATCCTGTTTTAAAGAAAACTCAACGGGTGCAAATAAAAGGGCAGATACCTATAAAGACGTGCAATACGGTTCTAACACAGATATAAATGGTAAACCTGTGGATCTTAAGCTAGATGTTTATGTGCCGAAAAATGCATCATCATCCCAAACATTTCCAATGATATTATATGTACATGGTGGTGGTTTTGTTGAAGGTGATAAAAGTGATGCTTCTTCTTTAATGTTAAAATTTGTTGATTCCGGATATGTAGCCGTTTCAATAAATTACCGTTTATCTTCGGAAGATAATGATGCATGCGATGCTGATACAATTCAAACAAAACATACATCATACATGGCCGTTCAGGATACAAAAGCTGCTTTACGCTATATGGTAGCAAATGCCAGTTCATATCACGTTGATGTTTCAAAGATATTTTTGTCGGGTAATAGTGCAGGTGCAATTACTGTTTTAAATACAAGCTATCTTTCTCAAAGCGATTTTGAAAATATGGTGCCTGGCATAGGAAATGCGCTTGGCGGTTTGGATAATGCAAGCAACAGTCTCACCAACACATTTACAATACGAGGGGTGGCAGCCAACTCAGGATGCCTGCCTGATCCTGCTTACATTACAGCTTCAAATGCAATACCCATGATCTTTTTCCATGGTGAAAAAGATAAGATAATCCCGGTTGAAAAAGGTCATACATACGATTGCGCACACACTGAATTTGTATATGGCAGCAAAAGTTTATACGACAGGGCTTCTGGTTTAGAATCAGCCGTAATAGCGCATATCGATCCTACCGGAGACCATCTTCCTTATAACTCCAATTTTCTTGCTGTTAATGAATCCTGTTTTTTTAGGAGTGTATTGAATAAGGTATCTGAAAGTGGTTATTATACAGGTGATGAATCCAGCTGCAAGTAGAGTTTTCTTTTTTGAAATTGAATCCATACTTTTGCGGCCCTATTAAAAAATAAAGTATGGCAACAACTGCAGATATTTCCCGCGGAATGATATTAAAACTCGATGGAAGCCTTTATTCCGTTGTTGAGTTTGGTGAAAATAAAACAGCACGTGCAGCCGCAAAGGTTTGGGCTAAATTAAAAGGTGTTGATAACAGCCGCACTATTGAGAAGACATGGAATAGTGGTGAAAATATTTTTCCTGTAAGGGTTGAAAAAAAAGCTTATCAGTTCTTATATAAAGATGAAAGTGGCTACAACTTCATGGACAATGAAACCTTTGAACAGATAGCTTTGGGTGAAGACATGATTGATGCACCGCAATTTTTAAAGGAAGGCGGTGAAGTTTTCGTAAGCATTAATACTGAAACAGAGCAACCAATTGCAGCTGAGTTACCTGAAAAGATCGCTTTAAAAATAACTTATACTGAACCTGGTTTACGTGGTGATACTGCTACCCGTGCTTTAAAAAATGCAACGGTTGAAACTGGTGCTACAGTACAGGTACCTTTATTTGTAAATGATGGAGAAGTAATTCGAATTAATACTAAGACAGGAGATTACGTTGAAAGAGTAAAAGAATGATATGTTCTAACAGATTAATCAAATCATATTGTTATTCCCGCAAAAAGCGGGAATTTTTTTTTAACTTATTACATTACAGCAACTTCTATTCAGCTTTTACATACGGTTTTCACCTCTTCTGTCCAACGCAGCACCTCTTTTAAAATATTCATCTGCAGAAAAAGTGCTGCTCCCTCTATAGGCAACCAATATAACTAGCAAAAAAGTAACAAGAGAAAGCAGGAATTCAAAAGTGTTATCACCTATATGCTTAATGTTTACAAGAAATGTAGCAGCAAAAAGAATAGGGATTTGGATAATAGCACTCGTTCTTGTAACAAATCCAACTGTTATAAACAGGCCACAGGCTACATCCAGCACTGCTACTATTAGCGAAAGTGCAGCTGAATTTTCTGTGAATACAGCTACGTCGGCTTGCTGTATCATTGTTCTTAAATTGGCTATTACAAAAATAAAATTGAAGCCTCTTACAAGAATTATCAGCCCGGTTATGATTCTCAAGAATGAATAGGTGGTTGGCCTGCTGGGAATCAATTTATCAGCGATGTTGATTGTTTCCATAAAAAAAGTTTTTATGTTAGATAAATTGAAAGAACGGTTATAAAAAGAACTTAAGCCTTTATTGCAAGGTTGCCTGTTTTAAAAGCTTTTAACAAAGTAAATTTAAGAATTACCCCTGTAAAGTGCATAATTAATATTTGCACAACAGGGATAGGCTATGTTAAAGTTTGTACAGCAATTTATACCGGTTTTATTTTCAGTGGCAAAGCAATTTGCATTGTTTATTTTAGTTTTTAACAGGCTGTAAAAGCAATTACCTTTGTTTAGTATAAACGTACTTTTTTATGGAGGCTTACGGGAAGATTCTTTTGATTGCAATGCCTGCTTTTCTGCTACTCGTTTTATTTGAGAAATGGTATGGCTGGTATAAAGGCAATGATACGGTTCGCGGCATGGATATGCTTAGCAGCCTTAGCAGCGGCGTTACCAACGTTACAAAAGATGTGCTGGGCTTAAGTATTACTATTCTTACTTATGAATGGCTGGTAAACAAGATCGCTATTTACAATATTCAATCTACTGTATGGACGTACGTTGTTGCATTCATCGTAATAGACTTTGCAGGTTATTGGGTACATAGGATCGATCATAAAATAAATATTTTTTGGAACAGTCATCTGGTACATCACAGCAGCGAAGAATTTAATCTTGCCTGTGCATTACGCCAAAGCATTTCTGTTTTTGTAAGGCTTTTTACATTTCTTTTAATCCCTGCCGCATTGCTGGGTGTGCCCGCAGAAGTGATCGCGGTTGTTGCACCAATACAATTGTTTGCTCAATTCTGGTATCATACAAGACACATTAAAAAAATGGGCTTCCTTGAAAAAATAATTGTAACGCCATCACATCACAGGGTGCATCATGCGCTTAATCCCGAGTATATTGATAAAAACCTTTCGCAGATATTTATTATATGGGATAAGTTGTTTGGCACTTTCCAGGAAGAATTGCCTGATAAACCACCTGTGTATGGTATTACAAGGCCTGTAGCTACATGGAACCCGGTTAAAATAAATTTCCAGCATCTATGGCTGTTGACAAAAGATGCATGGTGCACTAAAAGCTGGAAAGATAAATTGCGTATATGGTTTATGCCTACAGGTTGGCGCCCTGAAGATGTTACTGAAAAATACCCCGTATATAAAATTGAAGATGTTTATAATTTTAAAAAATACGATCCTTCTTCAACATCTTTATTATATGCATGGAGCTGGTTGCAAACAACAATCTTGTTGTTATTGATCAGTTGGCTGTTTGGTAATCTTGCATCAATAGGAAGCCCGGCAATGTTTATTTATGGTGCATTTGCATTCATATATGTTTATGCTTTCACCGAATTGATGGACCGTAATAAGTATGCATTGTTTTGGGAATTGCTAAAAAGCATTGTTGGCATTAGTATAATTTATTATTATGGTGATTGGTTTGGATTAAGCAAATATCTGCCTTGGATAAATGCTGCAATGATCATCTATTTTATTCTTGCTCTTGTTGTAACAGCATGGTTTGTATTGTATGATTTTAGGAAAGAAAATGTTGCACCTGCTGAAGCAATAACTGTGCAAAATATTGTGGCGAGATAATTGGTCAAAATAAGCAAATAAATTTTTCGACTACTTAATACTTCAATTTATGCAACCCCCATTGAGAATAACCGCTTCACAACTAAAATAGATTCTAATTTATGGGGTTCAACTATTCTCGGAATTGCAATTGGAGGTTGGGTAATTTTATGAGATGTTATTATGAATTTAAGGTTTCACATTTCTCTGGATGATGCAATACTAAAATCCGTAGCAATTTTTGCAGCATTTCTTTGTACAAACTAATATATAGGATATATTATAGAAATTGCCACTTATATAAGCAACTCACAAAACCCTATTAACAATCAAAACATTGTTTCTTTCTCTCTTTTTAATGTTAATGTCTTGGATTTTTGTTATCATCTTATTAACGTGCTTTTAGAAATTCTTATATTTAATTTCAACTATATCTATCTATTCATTTCCCTTAATTCATAAACCTGTTTATACTTGCTTTGCCTGCTAAATGGTATTGATTAATATCATGATGTCCTAGCAATAGACAGAGTTTTTAAGAGGCTGAGCCACTTTATTCATCGAAAGGCTTATGCAGAGATGCCTTTATCCTAATTTATACCAAATACAAGCGTTAATTGGTATATTCTCATGTAGTTTTGACTGATATTGTATGTAAGAAAAATTTACTTGGTAAATCTTATAATACTGCTGTGCCACAACGAAGTTGTATCTTCTTCTAAAATTATATACCCTGCTTTAGAAACTAAACCACGCATGGTTTCTGGTGTGTTATCAGAAAAAGCTAAATTTTCTTTTGCCATAATTTTTGTTTTATCAGAATATTGAATAACAACGTTAGAGCCTGGTTTAATAATTCTATGTATATTATTTAAATAACCTTCAATTATGTCAATGTTAAGGTGTACAAAAACACCGAAAGAAAATACATAATCAATAGATTCAGATTCAATACTGGGAAAATCAGTTCCTGAATTCTTTATAAAAATTACGTTTTTATTTTTAAAATTTTTTTTCAATTCATCAAGAATTTCCTGATGGTAATCTACAGCATAAACTTTTTTAAATTTAGAAAAATATTTTATCCAGCGACCACCGCCGGGTCCAATTTCAAGAGCTAATGACTCTGGGTTAACATAAGGTTCAATGAATTTTTTTATAAAGTATTGTAGTGGGGGGATTGCTTCAGGATCACCCCATTCCATCCCATAAATTTCCTTTGATTTTATCGCTCTTAGAACTCTTCCTAACAATTTGAATTTATTTTTTCTTTTATAATTATTAAACATTTCAATATGCAAGGGAGAATCAAGATGTGGCATTTTTTTTAATTTAATTAAAGCTAATGTTTCAAATATATAAAAAATTGTACTGAAGACCCCTAATGTTCCAAGTATGTTCTAACAAAATGGAAAGTTGGCGCAAGATTGAGGCGTGGTAAATGTGTGCTGGCATCTTGTGCCGTTGTATTTAAACCCATATATTAGCAATAAAAACCTTTAGCCGAAATACAAGTTCAGGAATAATAATAGACTATATTTTGTAACGTTTGCCGTGGTTTATTGGATAGATTTATTTATAAAAGAAGAACATAGAAAAATTATTTTGATAGCAAATTATTGCATAAAAACAATGCTTGACCTGTTAATAATATTTGTATAAGCATGGCACAAGTGTGCAGTACACAAAGCTTTGCTGCATACTTGGCACCAGATGGGGGGCTTTTTGTGCCAAAGCAGGTTAAACACATAAATTAGCCACATAAAAGTCAAATAATCAAAATTTGAACATACGCAGATTCTAATCATTAAAAAAATCAAATAGAACATCAAATGCCTCGTTATAAAGTGCAGTACGCTCAATAAGCTTTTATTTCACACACACAAGGCAAACAAATAACAGAAGCGGAAATTACAAAAAGAATGAATCTGCCATGTGAGCTATTCGAAGCTTGCTTAGCAAATGAAGATACTGTATCCCAAAATTTGGTGAATATATATTACCCACTTATGGGTTACACAAGTATTTACTCATTCTACTGCACCATTGGATATAAAAAACCGTTAGGATCAGGAGAAAATAATGAAGGTTAAAGACATTGCAGTAAAGTAACTTATTATAACATTACTAACCACGGCAAATAATTTGCAGCAAATCGCAAAATCAATAAAATGAATCCAACAACAATAACTATAGCAGGTAAGAGTAAACAGCCTTTAACTGTATATCGTTTAGGTTATGGTACGATGCGCCTGACCGGCGAAGGAATTTATGGAGAACCGCCACGAAGAAATGAAGCATTGGAAATATTAAAACAATGTGTTGCCAACGGTATTAATTTTCTTGACACAGCAGATTATTATGGAGAAGATGTAACCAATCGTTTGATTGCAGAAGCATTATATCCGTACAACAATGACCTTGTTATTTGTACCAAAGTTGGTGGCGCACGCAAGCCTGATAAAAGCTGGATTCCTTTTAATAAGCCTGAGAACTTACGTGCAAGTATTGAAAATAATTTACGAACACTAAAGCTTGACCAGATGGCTCTAGTGCATTTCAGAGCGATAGGAAGCGATGAAGGTTTTGAAAGATCAATGGAAGCAATGTTTCAAATGCAGCAGGAAGGAAAAATATTACATATTGGTGTTAGTAACGTTAATGTTGAATTGCTCAATAAGGCTATGCGCATGGGAGAAATTGCGACGGTTGAAAATATGTATGGCCATGCAAAACGAGACTCGATGAAAGCACCTTATGGTGATACGCATGGAGCGGAAGAGTTGCTGCATATTTGCGAGGCAAATGAAATACCGCTGGTGCCATTTTTTTCATTATTCACTGCGCATTCAAAAAAAGATAATCGTATAGCTGAAGTTGCAAAGAAATATAATGCAACAGAAGCGCAAATAAATATTGCATGGCTCTTGCATCGTTCAAAATGGATGTTACCAATACCAGGCACATCTTCTTTAAAACATTTTAAAGAAAATATTGAAGCAGTAAATATTGATCTTACAGAAGAAGATATGGCGTATTTGCATTGACGCATCAATTAATTTATATTAAGTATGTTCTTGTTTCTTTCACACAAGCTTTAATGCTTCATCAATATCATTCAATAAATCATCAACATTTTCAATGCCGGTTGAATAGCGTATTAAACCTTCAGGTATACCTAATTGTTTACGTTGTGCTTCGGTTAATTCAACATGACTTGTTGTACGCGGCGGACCGGCTAATGTGCTTACAGAACCAAGGCTTGCAGCACGATGAGCAAGCTTAAGTGATGGCAAAAACTTTTGTACACTTTCCCATCCTCCATTTAATGCGAAGCTCATCATCCCGCCAAACCCGCGCATTTGTTTTTTCGCGATGTCGTGACCTTTATGTGTTTCAAGGCCAGGATAAAAAACATCGCTTACTTTATCATGTGCTTTAAGATATTGTGCAATCTTTAATGCTGATGCATTTTGCCTTTCAATTCTTAATTCCAAAGTCTTCATGCCGCGTGCAATCATGTAAGCAGGATCTGCCTGCAGGCTTGCACCATTTATTTCTCTGAATTGAAAAACTTTTTGCACAAGATCTTTTTTGCCCGCAATCAATCCACCCATAGCATCTGAATGGCCACATAAGTATTTTGTAGCGCTGTGTATAACAATGTCTGCGCCGAGTTGTAAAGGATTTTGATTAATAGGTGTAGCAAAAGTATTATCAACCAATACAACAGCACCAACAGCTTTTGCAGCTTTACTCAATCGTTCAATGCCTATTATTTTTAATGTTGGGTTAGTGGGTGTTTCAAGGTATAAAACATCACAACCTTTTGTAATGGCAGCTTCCAGCGCTTCGTGATCGGTTGTATCATAAAGCTCAACTTCAACGTTATACTTTGGTAAAAAATCAAGAAACAATTTACTTGTGCCACCATATGAATCTTTTATGGAAACGACTTTTTTACCGGCTGTTAAAAATGTAAATAATGTATTGCTTATTGCTGCCATGCCTGTTGCAAAAGCAGTAGCCGCTTCGGCGCCTTCGAGTACCCGAATCTTTTCTTCCAGTGCAGCAACAGTTGGGTTTGTATTGCGGCTATAAATATAACCAGGCTTATTTCCCTTTGATACATCATACCATTCTTCAAGATCATTGTACGCAAAAGCAACACTGTTTACGATTGGTGTTGTTACAGCACCTTTTGTATTAACATCGCCTTCGCCGGCCCAAACCGCTTCGGTACCTTTTTTATATGCTTTCATATTAAACTATTTACTTTCTTTTTTAAAGATCAAACCATTAAAACTAATATCTGAAGTTGGATCAATTGCTTTTAGTTTACAGCTTTCAACGGTTCCATCAGGTGCTAATGTAAACGACAAATAAGCATCAGCTTTTAAAGCGGTGTTATTAAACTTTGCAATAAATGTTTCATATTGAAAAGGTGTAAGCTTACCAATAAATTGTGGTGTTTGATTGAGCTGAATTTTTAAGCCGGAACTATCTTTATTAATAGTGAGCTCGCCATAAAAATCATCTTTGTATATACCTGCATATTTATCATCAACAGTTGGCTTTGGTGCAGAAGATGATGGTGTTATAATAGCTTTTTTCCATTCTCTTTTATCGTCAGCCATCGAACTATCCAATAATTCTTTATAACCTTTTATCCAGTTAAAATAAGAGTTCTTCATATAACTATCCAGCACGCGGTAAATAATACTCCAGTAAGCACCGGTTGATTCCTGGTTGGTAAAAACGGCAATGCCCAGTTTTAAATCAGGCACGATCAACACCTGCGAAACATAGCCATCAAGCTTACCGCCATGACTGATGATTTTATACTTCCCATAATTATATGTTCTTAAACCCAAAGCATAACCAAACGAATTCATCTGCGTGGGTCTTATAGCTTCCGGTGCAATAGCAACTGGAATTGGTGTAACAACTTTCCAGAGGTCATTTATATCTTTTGATTTAATAATGCGATTTTGCAACGGTGTTTTACCTGAATCAAGTTCTGTTATTAGCCACTTAGCCATATCATTTGCATTGCATAAAATTCCGCCTGCCGAATTGCCAACATCGCCAATTATCTGCTCACTAAATTCATCAACAGGTATTAATTTATTTTGAATGTAAACATGGCCTGTTGCAACGTTCACTGCTTTTTTTACATCAGTAAATCTTGAAAGTGTTTCATTCATGCCTGCTTTGTCAAGTATGTTTGTTCTTACAAAATCTTCCCAACTCGTTCCGCTTACTGTTGCAATAACTTCTCCTGCTGCTACGTATAAAATATTATCATACGCGTATACAGTTCTAAAGCTGTTCACAATTGGAATATCTCTCAGCTTTTCTAAAATTTCTTTTCTTGTATAAGTTGATGGCGGAAATAATAACACATCGCCTGCATAAGCAGGAATACCACTGTGATGCACCAGCAGATCACGTATAGTTATTTGCGATGTAACCCATGCATCGCTCAGGCGAAACCAGGGCAAATATTTTATAACCGGATCATCCCATTTTAGCTTGCCTTCATCAACCAGTACCGCCAAAGCCATTGCAGTAAAGGCTTTGGAGTTGGAAGCAATAGGAAACAATGTATGTGCATCAACCTTTGCAGTATCATCAATATGCTTAATACCATAACCTTTTGAGAGAACAACATTATCGTCTTTTACAACTGCTATACTAATACCCGGCACATTAAAAGTTGTAAGCACTGAATCAACATACTTGTCAAAATTATTTGGTAACTGGCTGTAAGTTTTTTGAACGTATATTAATATAAAAAAGATTATTACAAGTGCCTGCTTATACCATTGCATACAATCAGTTTTAGCGTAGTGTTTTATTGAAGTGCAAAAGATATGTAATTATTTATTTTGAATTCTTTGTTTTTATGTATAGATAAAGGAACATGAAAAAGCCGCCTCATTAATGAAGCGGCTTAAGATAAAACCTATGTTCAAAGATTATGTTTAATGTTGCTTACATATTAAAAACCCGGGTTATTTGGCAACAGGTTTGGATTAACATCGATTTCCTGTTGAGGTACAGGGAACAACAACTGCTTTTCAGCAAAAGTTGCATTTGCTGTAGTCGTATGACCAACAAAATCATCCCAGTTACCTGTAACATCGTTATGTACTTTACGTGTACGTACCATATCAAACCACATCTTGTTTTCAAAACATAATTCAAAATAACGCTGTAACCATACTTCATGTTCAAAATCTGTCTGGCTTAAAGTGCCTATAGGTGCAAGTTTTGCTCTTGCCCGTATTGCATTTACAAAGCCTATTGCAGTGCTGTTAGGATGACCTTCAGCACGGTTAGAAGCTTCTGCATACATAAGCATAACATCGGCAAGACGATATACCGTATAGTTTAGATCTGACTTAACTGTACTTGTAACGGCTACAGAATCGAACCATTTATAAATGTAATGGTGTGAAAAATGAACCGTATCTGTTCCAGATGCTCTCTTATACTTGGTGTAAAAGAATTGCCTTTCCTGCGCTCTTTTATCACCTGCAGGGAATGAAGCATAAAACTGGTCAGTAGGATATACAGAGCCATATTCGTCAGAGTACTTTGATATGCCTGAATAGTTTGGAATGGTAAGCGGTGTTAACGGGTTTGTTGCAGGCACACTTGCTGCGTACTGAACCTGGAAGATAAATTCACCCCTGTTTTTATTTGCAGGTTTTAGCATGTCAGTATATTCAGGAAACAAAGTATAACCTCCATTTTGAACTACATCAAGTGAACGTTTTGCAGATTCTGCATAATATTGGTCGCCGCCATTAATAGCAGCACCTGCGTAAGTAAGATACACATCTGCAAGAATTGATTTTACAGCACCCATTGAAACACGGCCTGTGTTGTCCTGCCATGGAAGTGTTGATTTTTCGGCAAGGAGTAAATCAGGGATGATGATGCTGTCGTATATGTTTTGTGCAGGCGACCTTGGAATTTTAAGCGTGTTAATATCCGAAGGCACAGCCGTTACGTTTGGTACAGCACCATACATTCTAACCAGGAAGAAGTAATACAATGCACGCAGCGTATGTACTTCTGCAAGCATATTGGTTTTATCGGCATCGCTTAAACCGCTTGCATTAATATCCGGGATTTTTTGAATAGCAAGATTACAGGCGCCGATACCTCTGTATAAATACTGCCACCATGTATCAAAATAAAAAGAAGTAGTACTGTAAGTCAGGTTTTGAAAACTTACGAAGCCCGTTTGTCCAAGATCGCTTAAAGACTTACCGGTCATAAACTCCATAAGATTCCAGGTGTTACCACCATAGGAAGATGGCTGTCCGCCATTCAAACTTGGCTGCAGGTTTTGATAGCCGCCATCTGCAAGTGCTCGCGCAACTTTTACACTGGAGAGATCTGATTCCGGCGTTAAAAAGTAAGTCGGATCTTCCTCCAGGAATTTTGTACAGGAACAGGTAAACAATATAGCTATTGCTACCAATATATTTTTTGTTGATTTCATCTTAAATAATTTAATCATTAATTGATCAATTAATATTGTTCGTTATAAATCATTACATATTTGTTAGAATACAAGTGATGCACCCAGGTTCCATGTGCGTGGACGTGGATATTGGAAAAAGTCAAGATTCTGAGAGAACGAACTATTTGCACCATAACCTGAGTTGAATGTATCAACCTCAGGATCATAACCAGTATAATCTGTAATGATGAAAAGGTTCTGTACGCTTACATAAAAGCGAAGTTTCTGAATCTTTGTTTTTGCAGATTGAGATGTAGGTATTGTATAACCAAGCACAAAATTTTGTCCGCGTATAAAAGAACCATCTTCAACCCACCATGTATCAAAATGCGAATCCTGCGCATATTTATAATTACGCACCTGTGAGATCATAGTGTTTTGATTATCGGGTGTCCATCCATCTAATACAGTTTTAAGGCTGTTGGCAATGGTTTGCCTGTCTTCACTTGAATGTTTAAAGTTTGCGGCTGTATTAACACCTTCTACAAAACGGATGTCGAAAGAGAAATCCCAGTTCTTATAGTTCATCGTGCTGGTGAATGTGCCTGTCCATTTAGGATATGCCTGTCCAATAATGCTGTAATAATTACTGCCATCATCATTATAGATATACTTCCTGTCGCCAACCTTTAAACCATGCTTGGCAGCTTCATCAGCTTCTTTATCGCTATAAGTACCTAATCTTGTCATGCCATAAAAAGAACCAATCGGTTCGCCTACTCTTAGAATAAAGTTTTGACCGAGGAAGTTAGGGCCGGGGAAAATATCTGCATTACCATCATTCAATTTCGTTACCTTATTCTTGTTGGAAGTGAAAATGAAATTGGTACTCCATGTAAAGTTCCTGCTTTGAATATTAACTGTGTTAAGGCTAATTTCAATACCGTTGTTTCTTACTGAACCAACATTCCTGTAAACGTTCGCATTTACAAGACCTGCAGACCATGGAATAGGAGCTTGCAATAACAAATCTTTTGTATCACGTGTATAAACGTCGAGGTTAAGATTCACACGGCTGGCAAAAAGCCCCAGTTCAAGACCTGCATCAAACTGTACTGACTTTTCCCATTTAAGATCGGGATTGCCGATATAGCTTGGTAATAATGTTGATTGAGACGTATTATTTAACACAGTAGAACTTGGCTGAATTTGGGCAATTGAAAGATATTGGCCAATTTCCTGGTTACCTACAGCACCATAACTTGCACGCAGTTTTAAGTTGGAAATAGTCGGGCTGTTTTTCATGAAATCTTCTTCAGATATGCGCCATCCTGCACCAACAGAAGGAAAAAACCCATATTTATTATTTTCTCCAAATTTTGAAGAACCATCTGCCCTGCCAGTAGCAGTAAAGTAATATTTACCTGCAATATCATACATTGCACGTGCATAATAGGAGTTCATCGTCCATTTATAGTCCTGTGATTCGTTTGCACTTCTTACAGAACCTGCCTGCTGGTAATGATACTGGAAAATATCATCAATGAAGTTTTGTGTTTCTGAGCGTACTCTTTCATTGTAATATTTCTGGAAGGATACACCTAACAATGCTGTAAGCTTTTGATTTCTGTTGAAAGTTTTATTATAAGTCAAATAGTTTTCACTCTGCCAGTAATTAGTAGCATAAGCATTAATGTTTGCTACACCACCCTGGTCTTGTGAAAGGTGCGCAAGATTTTGTGATGAGTAGAAATTATTTTTTTGAGAATTGACATTGTATCCAAAGTCTGTTTTAAAATCAAGGTCTTTCATCACATGAAAAAGCAGGTAAACATCACCCAGCATCTGCATGTTGTTATTAATAGTATACCTGTTGGTTGCAATGTTTACAGGGTTAGGTCCGCCTTCAAGGCCTGCAATATCATTGTTGCCTGCCCATGTGCCGTCAGGATATTTTACCGGAACGATAGGCACTTCTTCTGTAACCATCCTCGGAACATTTAATGCGCCGTTGGCATCAGATACAACACGTTGCTGGCTTGATACAACATTAATATTACCACCAACTTTTAGCCAGTTGTTTACATCATTGTCCAATGTAAGCCTTGCAGAATAACGCTTAAACCATGATTCGATCATCAAACCATTCTGGTCAAGATATCCAAGCGAAAGGCTATACAATGATTTATCACCGCCGCCCTGGAAGTTAAGTTGATGACTTTGTGAGAAGGCTGGTTTGTACGTTTCCTTTTCCCAATTTGTGTTATACAAGGGCTTATCATTTGCATCAAACAACAATGGGAAATTTTCATGGTTTAATGCTTTGGGCGGCGTTTGCACAGCGCCATTCGGATCCCATTTTGCACCATTGGCATAAGAAAGGTTATAGATATCTATAAACTCCTCGGAATTTAATGTTGGTAAATGCCTGTACAGGTCAACCATATTTACATTACCATCATAAGAAACCTGTGTGCCCCCTTTTTTTCCACGCTTGGTAGTAATAATGATTACACCATTGGCGCCTCGTGCACCAAAGATGGCGGTGGAAGAAGCATCTTTCAATACCTCAAGCGATGCAATGTCATTAGGATTGATAGAATTACCATCAACACCAATTACACCATCCACAACATACAGAGGATCAATTTTTGAATTGATAGAGCCAATACCGCGAATACGCACTTTTGCTGCAGCACCGGGCGCATTGCTGTTTACACTTACATCAACGCCTGCAACTTTACCCTGTAATGCTTGCGAAACATTGGCAGAAGGCATATCCATAAGCCTGTCGCTTTTAACAGTTGCTACTGCGCCGGTAAGGTCAGATTTTTTTACTGTGCCATAACCAATAACAACTACTTCATTCAAAGTAGAAGCTGCATTGTCAGGCAATAGTGTTACGGTAATATTTAATTGATCACCAACCGTAACTTCCTGTGTTTGCATTCCCACATAATCAAATACAAGAACAGCATTTGATGAAGGAACGGTAATTGAAAAATTACCTGAAGCATCTGTGGTAGTTCCACCAGATTGCTTTTTGATTTTTACTGTAACATTTTGTAAGCCGTTTTGTGAACTGTCTGTTACACGGCCGGTAACAGTTTTTGTTTGGCCTGCGGCCATGAAGAAAAAGAAGAACAAGCAAATACTTAGGCCTGTTCTGATTAACGGAACTTTTTTCATGAACAAGGTTTTTGAAGTGAATAAAAATTGTTATTTGAAAACATTTGCAGAAAGTTATAATGGCTGTGGTTTAAAAGCCATGCTGGTTGCCCTTAGCTACAATTGCTCAAGCAATAAACAAGCATAAAATATATAACAGTGCTATTTATTTATTTTGCTGAACGCAAAACATCAATATGTAATAACCTTTAAAAACAAGCAATAATAACAAGCAGTTACAGCTATGATCAAACTTCAACAGAAATTAATCTGTTTTATAAACGAATGAGCTGCATAAACAAGAAATGTGTCAGCAAAATAACCGGGGTCAAATTTTTTCATAATTAGAGTTTTTAGTTATAAAAAATTTTTCAGAATAAAAAATATCGATATGCTCGCAATCATTAGCCCGTTAGCAGCTAATGCGATAACAAATTTATAGTGTATAAGCAGAGAACTTACATTTAAGTTATAAACTTTTTTTTAAGACTAATATAAATTGAAAAAAATGTAAGCAGCGTTTTCAGGTTTTTGCTTGCATTAGTATGGTGCTATCTTTTTTGAAAGAGGTAAGTGATGTTTATAAAAACAATTTACTTTGCAGCAAACAATTGAAATCGTATGAAAAAAATCCTGTTGCCACTAATGCTTTTATTAGCCTGTAATTTTTTATTTGCACAAGTGCCGCTTCCGCAGCCAAGCCCTACAGTTACAGTTATTCAAAACTTTGGTATCGGAAAAATTACATTGGTATATTCAAGGCCTTCAATAAAAGGCAGAACATTGTTTGCTGAAAACAGCGATCTTGCGCCGCTTGGAAAATTGTGGCGTACAGGTGCAAATGCTGCAACCCGTTTAACCTTTACAGAAAAAGTAACGTTTGGAGGAAAAGATATTGATACTGGTTCTTATGCGCTTTATACAATTCCCGGTGCTTCGGAGTGGGAAATTATTTTGAATAAAGGTTTTAATAATTCAGGCACTGATGGTTATAAAGAAAGTGATGATGTTGTTCGTTTTAAAGTTGCCGCCAAAAATTCTAACGATTTGAATGTGGAAACATTCACCATGGAGTTTGTAAATATTAAACCCGAAAGCTGTGGTCTTAGTTTATTGTGGGGTAATACAATAGTTACTATTCCTGTCACAACAAATTTTAAAGACAAAACGAGAGCAGCTATTGAGGCAGCTTTAAAGAGTAATAACAAACCTTATTGGCAGGCCGCAAATTTTTATTATGAATACGATAAAGATTACGCAAAAGCATTGGATAATGTTAACCACGCTATTGAAACAAATAAAGATGCTTATTATATGTACATGCTGAAAGCGCGTATTCAAAAAGCAATGGGTGATAATACAGGCGCCAAAGCCAGTGCTGGAAAAACTATCGAACTTGCTACTGCTGCAAAAAATGATGATTATATAAAGCAGGCAAATAATTTATTGAAGACTTTATAATCTATATGTTGTTAAATTAAAGGGCAACCGGAAAGGCTGCCTTTTGTTGTTATAAAATTCCTTATTTCAAAAGCTTGTCAAAGCAGATTTTGAAGTAAATTAATCTAATGCTAACATCAATAATAAATGCAAGTTTAATTAGAGTATTACTAAATAGATTAAACCGCATTACTGAATGCCAATAATGCATCCTTAATAAAGAAGCATTTAACCAAATAATTATTTCATTTTCACCTGTTATCTTCGCGGCATGGCTACATATGCGCATGATAAAATTGTGCCTGATGAAAAAAGTGATGCTGCTAAAAAAAAGCAGGTGGCTGAAATGTTTAATTCAATTGCCCGGCGCTATGATTTTTTAAACCGTTTTTTAAGTGTCGGTATAGATAGGTCATGGAGAAAAAAAGCGATTCTTGAATTGAAAGAAATTCAGCCCAAAACATTATTGGATGTAGCTACAGGTACTGCTGATATTGCTATTACGGCTCATAAAATACTCAGGCCCGAAAAAATTACCGGTATTGATATTTCAGAAGGAATGCTTGAGCTGGGCAGGAAAAAGATCCGAGGCCTTCATCTTGATGACAGAATAGAGTTGTATATTGGTGATAGTGAAACAATAAACTATGCCGATAGCTCGTTTGATGCAATAACCGTAGCGTTCGGTGTGCGAAATTTTGAAAGCCTTGAAAAAGGCTTGAAGGAAATGCTGAGAGTGTTAAGGCCGGGCGGTAAAATTTCAATACTTGAATTTTCAAAACCCAAAACAGTTGTGTTTAAAGGTTTTTATAATTTATATATGCGTTTAGTAGCACCAGGCTTTGGAAAAATGTTCGCTAAAAATAAACAGGCTTATGCCTATCTTAATAATTCAGTCCAGGCTTTTCCTGATAGGGATGATTTTGTGGCAATTTTGAATAATACGGGCTTCAGGAAAACATATTATAAATCGCTCAGTTTAGGAATATGCTGTATTTACTGCGGAAGCAAATAATCTTTTTTTGTTTTTTGGTTTTTTCAATAAGCGTAAAAGCTCAAAAAGATATTAAGCGACCGGATCATGATAACCTGCCGTACTATTTTGGGCTAACTTTTGGATATGCAAATATGGGTCTTCACACTGAAAAGGATCCACGCTTTTTGCAATATGACAGTGTGCTTTCTGTAGACCCGGGCGCAAGTGGCGGTTTTTCTGCGGGCTTGCTCGCCACATTAAGACTCAGTAATAGATTTGAACTTAGAATTGCACCGCAATTAACCATTGGCGGAGCCAGAACGTTTACCTATTATGTAAACTATCCCAATGCGCTTGAGCAAACGGTTGAAAAAAAGACACTTACTTCCACAATATTTACTTTCCCGGTGCAGATTAAATTTAATTCAGACCGCATAGATAATTTTCGCGTGTATATGCTGGGCGGACTTACTTACGATGAAGACCTTGCCAGCAACTCTAATGAACGAAATGCTGAAGACCTCATTAAGCTTAAAAAAAACGATTACGCAGTTGAAGCTGGCGTAGGCTTTAATTTCTTTTTAAATTTTGTGACTCTTTCCCCTGAAATAAAAATTCATAATGGCCTTACCAATATACATGATCGTGATCCGGATTTGAAATATTCAAATATATTGGGTAAGCTCAGCTCCCGCATGATCGTTTTTTCTGTAACTATAGAACCGTAAAGAGGTTTCTGCTGATACTTCTTAATAAATTGATCAATTCAAAAATTCTAATGAGAAGTATGTTCAGAATTAGTTTCAGTTGGTTTCTTTTTGGTTTTTTTAAAGCCAATAAAAGGCTGCATATATGCCGGCATTATATGGCGTTTTCTTACCAGGCGCCCTTCCACAGGCTTTTGATATTCCACATAATATATTTTTAATAAAATAAAGAAATAAGAAATAAGCAATGGCCCGAATATAAGTCCTAAAATTCCAAAATATTGTAAACCCAGAATTACACCCAGCACCGTTATTATCGGGTGAACATCAGCCATTCTTTTAGCAAGCATAAACCGTATTACATTATCAAGCAGGCCCATAACCAATGCGCCATACACTACCATAAAAATGCCTTGCCAAACATTCCCGATAATAAACATGTATAGCGCTACCGGCGCCCATACAATACCGGTGCCTATCACGGGTATAAAAGAAGTAAATGCGGTAACAACACCCCAAAAGCCTGGCTCGTTCAGGCCAATAATCCAATAACCTAAAAAGCCTGCAAGGCCCTGTGCCACCGCAATGGACGGTACTCCTACAGCATTGCTGAATGTTTGATGCACCAACTCATCGCCAAATAATTTTATTTTATCTTTTTTAAATGGTAAATACAATAATATGGCTGCCTCAAGCCTGTTGGTATTAATCATCATAAAATATAAAAAGAAATACATCATTAATATGGTTGAAACAAAGCCAAGGCCTTTATTAACTATAACGGATAATAATTCTGATGCCTTTGATTTAATACTTGCAAGTGTATCGTTTGAAATTAAACTGATATGATATTTTTGTTGCAGAATTTCATCTGAATGTTTAATGGAATTTGTAATTACGTCGGGGTTAGCTAACACGGCACTAATCTTGTTGTACAGCAGGCTGATGAGCGCAGCGATTGGTAAAAGAATAAGAAAGAACGAGATGATGATAACAAGAACTGCAGTCATACTTTTGTTCCACCCTTTCTTTTTCACCAGCCATGTGGCAAAAGATTTACTTAAAATGTAAAATGTAATAGCCCCTAAGAAAGCAGGAAAAAACTGTTGTAGGCTGGCAAAAAGAAAAAAGGCGAAAATTAAAATTATAGCAAGAAAAATATACCTGTTAACCTGTTTGCTTAAAGAATTTTCCATAAAAGTGAATATAAGGTTTTTAGGTTTTTTGATAATCAAATATTCATCCAATTAAATCTACAATTATGAATTCAGGACAAAAATTTTTAGGAGGCATAATACTCGGTGTTGCAGCCGGTGTGGCCATTGCTTTATTTATTAACAGCGAAAAGGGAAAAAAGCTTATTGATGATGTAACCGATGCTGCAGAAGATGCAGGTGAAAAACTAAAGGGCAAGTATGGTGAATACGAAGACCAGGTAAAAGATTTTATTAGCAAAGGGAAATCATTTTTAAAAGACATGGAAAGTAAAGTGAAAGATATTGCGGGTTAAGTTTACATAACTGCATTATTAAAAATTAACACAATGAAGGAAGAAGCAAATTATTTTGAAGAAACAAAACTTAAGATAAATCAGTATATAAAGCGGCGTATTTTATTAATACGGTTACAAATTGCTGACAAAGCTTCACGTATAGCTTCTGGCTTAGTTACTGCGCTTGTAATTATAATTATAGGATTATTTGTACTGATTTTTGGCAGTTTTGCTGCGGGCTATTGGCTGGGTGAGTTAACAGGAAGCGTTGCGGCCGGCTTTGGCATTGTTGCCTTGTTTTACTTTCTTATTTTCTTGTTTGTGATAATCTTTTTGCGCAGAATTTCACGCAATTTCTTTGTTGATAAATTCATTAAACTTATTTACAAAAAAGATTAAGTATGGCTTCTAAAATAATTGTGGCAAATGGCATTTATGATCTTTCTGAGATCAATACAATCCATGAATTAAGAGAGGAAATCAAGCTTTTAAAAGCCGATATAAAAAAAGATGAAGAAGAGCTTGAAGAACGTTTTCGCCGGTTTCCTCAATATGCAGTAAGATCTGCTGCAGATAATTTGCTTCCTTCCTTCATTAATAAAATGATCGCAAATGGTACATGGAAATTATTGTTAAGTGGCGTTGCAATGTTTGCAAATCCCTTTGCAAAAGGCCTTAGCTTTAAAAAGAGTATTGTTGGTTCTGCGAAAAAACTGGGGTTAATGGCTTTAGTAAAAGGAGCATATAGCTATTTTTCCAACCGAAAGGTTTCAAGAAAACCAGAAGATATTGTTGCAAGAAAAGCGCCTGCAGTTACAACGCTTAATACAAAGCCACGGATACCTAGGAAAGCGTAGTATCTTCTGTATCCAGTCTTTGCACTTCGTGAATGCCTTTTAATTGCTTTAAACGGTTTACAAGTTCTTCAAGCTCTTCCTTATCGTGCACAAAAACTTTAATTGTTCCTTCAAACATACCATCGCCGGATTCAATGGTAAGCGCAGAAATATTAATGCGCAGCTCACCGCTTATTATATTGGTAATTTTATTTATAACACCTACATCATCAATTCCAATAATTTTTACGCCTGTTAAGAAAGATATTTCTTTATTCTTTGCCCACTTTGTTTTTACAATGCGCGGCGCATAATTGGCCATAAGTTGTGCAGCATTTGGGCAATTTGTTCTATGAATGATGAGTCCTTTACCTGTACTTACAAAACCAAATACATCATCACCGGGAATAGGAGAGCAGCATTTGGCAAGCGAATACTTTATTTTATCACTGCTTTCGCCAAAAATAATAAGCTCCGAATCTTTTTTAGGAGCCGCTTTTACATCTGTTTCATGCGGCTTTAATTCTGTAACTATTTTTTGCGGTTTCGGAATTTCAAGCTTGCCACCAATAACCGTAAAATCTTTTAATTCTTTAAGATCGTTTTGTTTTACCGCAATGTTATAAAACAAATCAAGCTGCGAAGGAACTTTATAATAATTTACAAGCTCATCAATATTATGCTGATTTAATACAGCTCCTTTACCTTCAAGCTTTCGCTGTAACATTTGTTTACCATCATCTGCTATCTTTCTTTTTTCTTCTTTTAGCGAATCTTTAATTTTGGTTCTTGCCTTAGCTGTTACAACAAACTTCAGCCAGTCTTCAGATGGTTTTTGTTTATTACTGGTGATGATTTCAATCTGGTCGCCACTGCGCAATTTGTGGCTTATCGGCACCAATTTATGATTCACTTTTGCGCCAATACAATGACTGCCAACAGCGGAGTGAATAGCAAAGGCAAAGTCAAGTGCACTGCTGTTTACAGGTAACATTTTTACATCGCCCTTTGGTGTGAATACATAAATTTCTTCAGCAAGAAAACTTGTTTTAAAATCCTGCAAAAAATCAACGCTGTCTGTATCCTGGCTGCTGATGACTTCCCGAATTTGAGCGAACCATTTGTCAAAGCGGTCTTCATCCTGGCTGCCTTCTTTATACTTGTAATGCGCAGCTAAACCTTTTTCAGCAATTTCGTTCATGCGGTTAGTGCGTATCTGCACTTCAACCCATTTACCTTGCGGCCCCATAACGGTTGTGTGCAAAGCCTCATAACCATTACTTTTAGGATTGCTTATCCAATCGCGCAAACGTTCGGGCGAAGGCAGGTATTCATCGGTTATCATTGAATAAACTTTCCAACATTCTTCTTTTTCTTTTTCCGGCGATGAATAAACGATTATACGTATGGCAAACAGGTCATACACTTCATCAAAATCAACGCCTTTCTTTTTTATTTTATTCCAGATAGAATGAATGCTTTTAGGCCTGCCATAAATATCAAAGTGAAAACCTGCTTTTTTCAGCTTTTCTTTTAGTGGTTTAATAAATTCGTTTATGTACCGGCTTCGTTCTCTTTTTGTTTCAGAAAGTTTCTGTGCAATTTCCTTGTAAGCTTCAGGCTCAAGGTATTTCATTGAAAGGTCTTCAAGCTCCGTCTTGATATTATACAAACCCATTCTGTGTGCAAGCGGGGCATAAACCCATATAGTTTCACTGGCTATTTTTAATTGCTTTTCCCGCTTCATGTAATCAAGCGTGCGCATATTATGCAAACGGTCAGCAAGCTTTATTAATATTACACGCGGATCATCGGTAAGTGTAAGTAATATTTTTTTGAAATTCTCTGCCTGCTGGCTGGTATTTGTATCCATTACATTGGATATCTTGGTTAGCCCGTCAACTATGCGTGCTATCTCTGATCCGAATTCTCTTTCAACATCCTCAATGGTTACATCTGTATCTTCAACGGTATCATGTAGTAAAGAACAAATGGTTGATCGTACACCAAGACCGATCTCTTCCACACATATCATTGCCACTGCAATAGGATGAAGTATATAAGGCTCACCGCTTTTACGGCGCATAGTTTTGTGAGCGTCTGCTGCTATTTCAAAAGCGCGGCGAACCATTTCCTCGTCGCCTTTTTTTAGCTTGGAACGTAATATTTTTAATAATGCGCGGTACTGTCTTAAAATTAATTTTTTTTCCTGATCTTCTGTGAGGTTATACTTAGGTAGTGTAACCTGTTTCACTGTTGCCTGCTCTGCATTCATACATTACGAATTTACTAAAAAGACACAAATTTTAAATTTAACGATGCGTTAATGAATCAAAGTTCCCGTATCCAACAGTTTACATGTTCAGGTATTGTAATTGGTGAACGCTGAAATGGTCAGGCGAATTGCGGCAGATCATTCAGCTCTTTAAATGCATCACCTGAAATTTTATACCCGAAATTTTCAGCGCCATTGGTTACTACAAAATAATTTATTGTCAAAGCCATATTGTATCTTATTACCTGCTCAATAACTGCCGTGTTTATTGATGTATTGCTTTCTTTGCATTCAACAATCATCCAGGGAATATTGTTATTATACACAACAATATCGTAGCGCTTTGTAAGCTCACCAACTTTAATAATTTTTTCAACAGAAATAAGTGAAGAAGGATAATTTTTTACCTGTATTAAGTATTGCAAAAAATTTTGGCGTACCCATTCTTCAGGCGTTAATGTAACCCAGCGACGGCGCACTTCATCAAAAATAAAATGTTTGTCTTTCTCTTTTTTTATGCGAAAATTATGATGAGGAAATTTTATCTGCAGCATGTTACTTACATAAGAATTTTTTAAGTGCTATGAATTCTTAATAATCGAAACTTGCATAATTGCTTTTGTCGTTCTCAAAAAAATGACTTGCACTTTTATGTTGCAGTAATATCAGTTTATCCAATTGCTCATTAAACTGTTCTGATGCGGGTTTGGCGGTGTTAAGTTTTTCACCTGTAAGAGAGGTAAGATCATCACTTGTATTTACGGCATTCAAATCTGCAGGTTGCGTGCCACTTACAGCAATTTGCCAATCATCATCTTTTTGCAATTTATACCTAAAGAAATAAACATAACCTTTATTGCCTTTTGTATTTACAAGCGTTTTGCCTTCAGGTTTAATATCGTAGAATTTTGTTTTTTCCGAATCGTTCAATAATAAAGAACGTGCTATCAGATCCTGCCGTTTATATTTTGCAGGAAACATATATACACAATTTATTTCCTGGAGTTCTTTAAGTAAACTGCTGCGGTAATTATCTTTTGATGCGATGTTAATTAGTATACTGTCCGGCACGGGCTTATTGTTTTTTATAAGCAATATGGCGGTTGTCAATTGCACCGATGTATCTCTTGACTGCAGCAGGCGATTAAAAAATTTTGGCAGCGCAGCTATCGTATCATAAAAAGGTAACAATAAGGTTGCGTACTCATTAATATCTGTTACATCGTAACTGTTATCAGAATAAATATCCCTGCTTGTAGTGTTATCATCAAAGTTTTCCTGCGATTGTTGTTCAAGTAATTTTTCTTCGGCATTTTGTTGCTTTTTCATTTCGATTTTTGCATCAAAGTATATTTTGCTGAAATAATCTTTATAATCTTTTGCCTGTATATAGCCACTGTCGAGCAATGTTGCCAGCAAAGCAATAACAGGCTCTTTGTAATCTTCAATAGTTGTTAGCTGTAATATTTCGGGAAATAACAAACGGGTAAGCTGAAGCGAGTCTTCGAACTTTTCAAAAAAATCTCCGTATGCATCATAGTCATCAAACAATGGCGGATCCTGCAGCAATAACTTTTTTAATATTGCATAAGAAGTTGTGGTTTTAAGATTTTGCAGGGCTTTAAAAACTTCGTTTTGAAAATAAGCGGTGTCTCCTGTTTTTTTATAAATATTATCAAGCGCTTCAATTACTTTATCATTACAGCATGTGCCATCAATATAACCTAGCTCAGCAATAAACTTTTGCTTCATATCAAAATAATCTTCTTCGCCATAATTAAGATTAGCTATAAATTTTATAAGTCGGTCAATATTCGATGGCCCGTAATAAACATTAGCTATAGCATTCCTGGCAAGTGCTTTTGTTAAAGAATCTTTGTTGTACAGGTCTGTAAAAAATACATCTGTTTTATCAGAATAGATTGAGGGCTTATGGTTATTAATTGCGGTAAACGTTGAGAAAAAGTTTTTAAGAAAATCGCTCTCCTTGCTTAGTGTATCATTAATAGTATAAAGGTTATAAAGCCTGTTATTTTTTAATATTTTATAATTAATGATCTGCCGAACTGAGTTTGTATCCCGCCAATATAATTTAAAAGCCTGGCAGGAATCACATGGTTTATAAGCTGATTGTTTAAATAAAATTGCATCGTTATTTGATGTAGGTGCTAATTGTTTTTTCCAAAACGTTGCAGAGTCTTTTACATGATAATATTTAGGGTATTCATACATACTCACTAATACAGATTCACCTGTTGAATCGCTTTTGAACATGGCATATTTATTTTTAGGCCAGTAGCTGTCACCCTGGATTTTTGTTAACAAGCTTGCATCATGCAGCATGTTATACATAAGGTTAATGAGCGTTGAATCAAGTACCGGCTTTACAGGAGTTTGCACTTCAAAATCAAGCAGAGTATCTGTATAAGTTGTAGCAGTATTATATTGAAGGGCATTAAATGCAAACGAATTAAAGAAAGCTGTATCAACGTTATTTTTTTTGCGGCTTGTTTGCGTAAGCAAATAATAATCCGGTCCTTTTAAAATTGCTGTTGCATTTAGATAAGTTCCGTTTTTATAAACAAACTGCATTTTTAATGCGTTGAAACCATTTAGATGCGTTAAGTTTCTTGAGAGTTCTTTACTAATTATATCAGAAGATTTTAAGCTTCGCTCAACCAGGCCAAGATCAAAACTGTCTTCTTCCATAAAGCTTAAATTAGTAACTGTTTTTTTGTATACTGCATATGCATTACCGGTTAAGCTATCATTAGCTTCAAACTGCCATTTATCAATTCCATCAGCATCATAAGTATTTTTATTTATTTGCGGGAATTGCGGGAATTTTATATGAAAGCCAGCGGTTGGAGATGTAAAAAGGGCTTGTGTGATCGGTGTTGGTTTAAAACTTATCGAATTAAAAAATGTTTCAGCTTCTGCTCCGTTTACATAATCATCAATACCACTCATTTTAAAAATGAGAATTTCAAAAGGTGTTACAAAAATATTATAGCGCTGCAGGTCGCCACGCCTTGTTCTGTTGGTAATATCAAAACCGGGAAGATCATCTTTCACAATTGCTTTTTTTGTAATGATGCGGCCGGGAATATTTTCATATAAAAGGCTATCTGTTTTCTGTAAAATGTTTTTGATATTTTGATTAAGTAAGCCAGCGTGTGTTTCTACACGTGTAAGCATGTAATAAGAGCCGTTATCCATGTCGGCATACTGCCAGTTGTCGTTTACCGTTTTATAGTTTGAAGGCATCTTGTATAAGGGTCCTGGCATTTTTACTGATATAAAAGCATCATCGGTTGTAAAAGTTTGAAAGCTTACAGGCACTTTTAATTTTTCAACAGATTCCTTAGCTGTAGCATCCCTGTTTTGCATATAGATGGGGCGAAGCTTATAGCCTTTTTTACGAAGCAGTTCTATAACACCATTTGGGCCGGGTAAGTGCGCAGCGCCAACACCAACGAAAATGCTATGTTGTTTAATTAATGTGTCAATTGAGGTGGCTTGTATCTTATTGCGCTCGTATAAAAAATTGTTCAGATAAGCTGGCGAATTAAAAGAGATGCGTTCCAGCGAATCAAGCAGGTCAAGGTCTCCGCGCCGGTATGCTTCCTGAATCCGTTTATCAATATCTACGGCTGCTTCACGGCCTGTTGAAGTTCTTTTTATTTTTTCCTTCGACATTGCAGCATAGGTTTCAAATAATATTTTTTGGGTTTGATAATAGTCCTCGACACCGCCGGCAAGCTTGCCATATTTTCTTCCTGTTTGATAAATATAAAGATCGAGGTAAGTGTTTTCTTCATAATCCTGTTGCACCGAAAATGTGCGATAGAGCAGGCTGTTTATTTGCTGAGGTTCTGCTGTAAGTGCAGCTTTTAATTTATCGTAATAATCGTTTATCGCAAAAGATGATTCTGTTATGTATTGGGTTGTATTGTCTTTATAAAAATTTTCGAGTTGTTCCTGTGCTGCACTCATTTTCACCATATCTTTTTGCCAGAATTCAGGGTTTAATTCAAGCGCAACCATATCGGTATTCTGAATAGCATTATAAAAAGAGTCGCTTAAATGAAAAGCGATCTTATTACTTACGTGCATGGTGCCAAATAAATAAGATGGCTTTTTTAAACCATTGCCGCTTATCTCCCAAAAAAGCGAAGGGTATTTTACAGTATTAGTATTCTGAGAAAAGATGTTAGCAGTCAATAAAAAAAGCAGTAAAATCAATGTGCAGACTCTCGGCATTTTCAGGCATTATTTCAGGGGGCAATTTAAAGTTTTGATATGACATTATTCTCATTACATTAAATATCAGTTATTTTTAAGGCTGTTAATACACACCATAAATACTGTTATGAAAAATCTTCTGTTATTCTTTCTATGCTTCATTACTGGTAGCACGTTTTCTCAGAACACAAAAGCAGAATTGCGTATTGATGGTATAATGAAACAATACAACATGGTTGGACTTTCTGTTGCTGTAGTTAAAAAGGGCGATATCATCTACACACATTCTTTTGGCTTAAAAAATATTGCTTCAGGTGCACCATTAGAAAACAGCAATATTTTTCGCATTGCCTCTATTTCCAAATCTTTTTCTGCAACAGCTATAATGCAACTGGTTGAAGCAAAGAAATTATCGCTGGATGATGATGTAAGCAAGCTGATTGGTTTTACAGTGCGTAATCCAAAATATCCTGATAAAGTAATAACACTTAAAATGCTGATGTCGCATACATCAAGCCTTAACGATTCGCAAGGATATTTTACGCTCGATTCAATTAATCCTTCCAAAACTGCAAACTGGGCAAAGTGCTACAGCGATTATGCTCCCGGAGCAGGTTATGCTTATTGCAACCTGAATTATAATATGGTTGGAACTATTATAGAAAGAACATCAGGAGAGCGGTTTGATAAATATATAAAAGCACATATTCTTGATAAACTTGGTTTATATGGAGGTTATGAAGTGGGGGCACTGGACTCAACAAGGTTTGCAACTTTGTACGAATATGATACTGCTACAAAGCAATTTACTGTTGCCGATGGCGCGTATAACCCCAGGAAAGCAGAAATAAATAATTATGTAATGGGTTATAGCACGCCAATTTTTTCGCCAACCGGTGGTATGAAAATATCGGCAACAGATCTTGCGAAATACATGACGATGCACATGTATTATGGCAAGTATAAAGGCATAAGAATTATATCTAAAAAAAGCAGTAAGATCATGCAAACGAAAGTTTCTGATGGCGAGGGTGGTTATGGGCTTGCTTTACTTACAACAGACAGCCTTATAAATGGCGAAAGGATGACGGGGCATACAGGTTCAGCGTATGGTTTATATAGCATGATGTTTTTTCAGCCTCAAAAAAAGTTTGGCATTGTTGCCATTACAAACGGCTGCAATATTGTTTACGATACTGGTTTCAATCCTGTATTAAAGGCTATAGAAAATGTTTTGTATGAAGAGATGATAAATAGGTAAAATAATGTTTATGATAAACGTGCTTAATTTTATATAACACGATATGTATAATTTCATGCTGTTGAGAAAAACGTCGTTCCAGGTAAATATTATTTTTTATGTCTTTGTTTTAATGTCCTGCAAAAAAGAAACGGATGTAGGGATTCATCATGTACAAATAAGTGATAAGCCTAATATTATTTTAGTACTGGCTGATGATGTTGGTTATGAAGTTCCCACTTATACCGGAGGGCAATCTTACTCAACGCCTGCTTTAGATTCTTTAGCAGCTACAGGCATACAATTTACGCAATGCCAGGTATGCCCTAATTGCTCACCCACAAGAATTGAATTAATGACAGGGAAATATAATTTCAGAAATTATAAGCAGTGGGGTGTATTAAACCGCGATCAAAAAACAATTGCAAATATGCTCCAGGATGTTGGGTATACAACATGCGTTGCCGGTAAGTGGCAATTTGATGGAGGTAACACTTCTATCCGTAAGTTTGGATTTGATAAGTATAGGGTGTGGTTGCCTAATAAAGCGGATGGTGAAGATAAACAGGAAAAGTATCGGTATAAGAATCCAAACCTTTATGAAAATGGCCACTTTTTATCGCAAAATCTTACTAATGGTAAGTATGCTGATGATATGTTTGTTGATTACATTTCTAATTTTATTGATGAAAATAAAGACTACTCTTTTTTTATCTATTATCCATTGAGCCTTTGCCATATGCCGTTTTCACCTACACCTGATGACCCAGAATATGCAGCATGGAGCCCACTATCCGATCCCCAGGATGAAAAATTTTTTCCGTCGATGGTAAAGTACATGGATAAAGAAATTAAACGGGTTACCGATAAGGTTAAAGCAGCCGGTTTAGCTGACAAAACAATAATAATTTTTTTAACTGATAACGGCACACCCTCGGAAATAACATCAGTGTATAAAGGTAAAAATACCAGGGGTGGAAAAAATAAATCCACTGTTTATGGTACACACGTGCCGCTTATAGTTAACTGGCCTGGGCATATTGCTGCTCAACAAACCTCAGAAGGCTTAATAGATGCAACTGATTTTTTACCCACCATAGCTGACATAGCCGGCATACAAAAACCTTCTGATTTTGGAACGCTCGACGGTATAAGTTTTTATCCATTGCTCTTCGGTTCGCAGCAAAGGTTGAGAGATTGGATTTATTGTTATTGGGATCCAGGATTATACGATAGAGATAATTTTAAGGTTTGGGTGCAAGACGAAAATTATAAATTATACGATATCACAAACAATAACAACTTTTATAATATTTCAGCCGATTCTCATGAATTAAAACCAATACCCAATAATGCCTTAACACCTGAAGAATCAGCAAGGAAACAAATATTTCAATCTGTTCTCAGCCAAATGCATAATTAAATTTTAGTACAAATATTTAATAACAATTTTCTTTATAGCTAGGGAAAACTTTATCATAAAATTTCAAAATCAAACCTTTCTTTTGCATTTTGAAAATACTTTCAAAAAAATGTCTGATACACAACAATCCGCTTTTCTTCTTTTACAAGACGGCGCTTTTTTACAAGGCAAAGCATTCGGCAAAATTGGAACCGCTACCGGCGAAATATGTTTTAATACCGGAATGACTGGTTACCAGGAAGTCTTTACCGATCCAAGTTATTATGGTCAGGTGCTTATAATGAATAATGTGCACATCGGTAATTATGGTATAAATCCTTACGACCAGGAAAGTAGTAGTGTAAAAATTCGCGCATTAATAGGGCGTAATCTGGAAGATAAATTTTCAAGATATAAAGCATCGGGCAGCCTTGATGAATATCTTAAGAAAAATAATATTGTTGCCATTGAAGGCATTGATACCCGCTCGCTTGTTGCACACATACGGCATAGCGGTGCAATGAATTGCATCATTTCATCTGAAATAACAGATAAAGAAAGCCTGCAAAAAGAATTGGATAAAGTGCCCAACATGGATGGACTTGAGCTGGCAAGTGTTGTTAGCACAAAAGAAACATACGAAGTAGGTAAACCTGATGCGCCTTTAAAAATTGCAGTGGTAGATTATGGCGTAAAACAAAATATTCTTACATCGCTGGCAGAACGTGGAGCTTTTTTAAAAGTTTTCCCTGCTAAAACGCCTGTAGCTGAAATAAAAGCATTTAATGCCAATGGTTATTTTATTTCAAACGGTCCGGGAGATCCTGCGGCAATGCCTTACGCTGTAGAAACAGTAAAGGAATTACTGCAAGACAACAAGCCTTTGTTTGGCATTTGTCTCGGTCATCAATTGTTGGCACTGGCAAATAACATTCCTACATTTAAAATGCATCATGGTCACCGAGGGTTAAACCATCCTGTAAAAAACCTCATTAAAAATCATTGCGAGATCACCACGCAAAACCATGGATTTGGTGTTAATCCAGAAGCTGTAAAAAATAACAGTGAAATTGAGATCACCCATCTTAACCTGAATGATGACAGCATTGAGGGTATAAGAATGAAAAACAAACCTGCTTTCAGTGTTCAATACCATCCTGAAAGCACACCTGGTCCGCACGACAGCCGCTATCTGTTTGATGATTTTCTCGCGATGATGAGTTAATAACTTCTTTTACTTTATTTATAAGTATTCAGCCTGAGATTTAAGTAATTTCAGGCTGAATTTTTGTTGTGGAAACACTACGGAACAACATTGCTTTGCTAATCTTCTTGCCAATTATTATTCACAACGTATAAAATTTGTCTATGAAAAAAATATTTACGCTTATCACCTTTCTGCTTGAATCTTCTTTAATGCTAAATGCACAAAATTTAAAACTCGTACAATTTTCTTCCGGGTATTCTTCGCCTGTGTGTATTGAAAATTGTGGTGATAGCCACTTGTTCATTGTAGAGCAAAGAGGAAAAATCTTTGTTTGCGATTCTTTAGGCAAAAAATTTGTCCAGCCTTTTCTTGATATAACTGACAGGGTTTTGTTTGGTGGTGAGCGTGGCTTATTGGGATTAGCTTTTGATCCGGATTTCAAGGCAAACAGGTTTTTTTACGTATATTATATTAACAAGAGTGGTAACACCCAGGTTTCAAGATTTAAGACTATTCTCGGTAAGCTACAGGGTAATAAAGCAACCGAAAAAAAAATTCTTAAGATAAATCAACCTTTTCCTAATCATAAAGGTGGATGCATTCGCTTTGGAACAGATGGTTATTTATACATTGGTACGGGCGATGGCGGTAGTGCCGGCGATCCTAACAACAATGCTCAAAACCCAATGAGTCTTTTAGGTAAAATGCTGCGTATTGATGTGCATACAACTGCATCTTATCAAATTCCTTCTGACAATCCATTTGTTGATTCACCTAATTACAGGCACGAGATCTGGGCGCTTGGGTTACGTAATCCATGGCGCTGGAGTTTTGATGCAGTTACTCATGCAATATACATTGCTGATGTCGGGCAGAATTTATGGGAGGAAGTTGATATACAACAAAACGGTGTGGGCGGCAATAATTATGGTTGGCGTTGTTATGAAGCTAATCATGCTTTCAAGCTTGCAGGTTGCCAGGCAAAAGCTCAATATGTTTTTCCGGTATATGAATATTCTCATTCATCAGGAGATTGCTCAATTACAGGCGGCTTTGTTTATCGCGGTAATAAATATTCTTCGCTTTATGGAAAATATATTTTTACAGATTATTGCACCGGTATGTTTAGAATATTAACCAATACCGGCGGTACATATACAGTAACAACCGCCTTGGATGGTGATGATGGTGCTTACGCTGCTTTTGGTGTGGACAAGAACAATGAGATCTATGTAACAAATCTTAATGATGGAAATATTTATCATGTAACTGTTGCAACTTCATTACAGGATGATTTGCTTGCCGGGAAAAATATTGAACAAAATAATTTAAGGTTCTTTCCAAATCCATCATCCGGAAATATTAATATGTCTTATACATCCGCAAAAGCTGAAGGTGTTAATGTATATATCACAAACTTGTTAGGCGAAAAAGTTTTCAGCACTTCAAAAATTGTAAATGCAGGCAATAATGCCTGGAATATGAATGTGCATCTTTCACCAGGCAGTTATTATTTAAGTATAGTTACAAACACCGGTTACGTAATTACAAAAAGTTTAAGAATAGAGTAAGTTGGTTGATTATTTTTTGTTTACCGGCAGATGAACTGATGGCATCACGGTTGTGTCACTCCCTTGTGCCACATAACTTTACTCAACAAAAAGTATTTAGCAGTATTAGGGATGCTGATGTAGTAATGCAACTGCGTTTCCTGGTTTATAGCGATTCCTCATAGTTAATTCAAACACTTCTGAATTTCTTATAAATAATAAAGGCCGCCTTTTAAGACAGCCTTTATTATTTATCTTTTTTAATTAATTTATTTTATTGCATTCATTACATAAGCCTGAACATCGCCGCCCTTTGCTGTACCAATTTTTTTCAGTGCTTCATTAATTACAGGATAAATTTCATCTTTTTGAGATGACGGTATTTTAGTTTTTAAATCAACAACCTTATCAATTCCTGCTTTAATTTTTTGTTCATCATTTAGTTTTGAAAGATAGTTACAGAAGTAAATAAATACATTCAGTTTGGATTGCGTAGAAAGATTTTCATAACCATTACTTATTGTATCATAATCCTCCGGTTTACCTACCAGAATAAAAATTGTTGTTACCATTTCTCCCAAATCACCTTTTGCATCAGGCAAATACTTGTTTGCAAGTGAGTATGCATTTGCAGGTTCAATATTAGTTAAACCAAAAAGCGATGCGCCTGCAACGCTGTAAGACGAATCATCAATTCCTTTTTCAAAAAGATATTTATATTTTGGATTTGCTGTTGCTGCGAGAAAGCTTAAAGCCTTGCCTTTTGTTTTGTTGTCCGTTTCATTTTGCGCTAATTGTTCAATAGTATTTATCACTATTGAATCAGACAATATATTCGCATCTTCACCTAACTTGTCAAGTGTAAAGCTTCTTATACCGGAATATTTATCATTAAGTCCCATGCTCAGATCTTTTATCATACTGCTGTCAGCAAAATATTGAAGTGCTTCGCGGCGATCAACATATAGCGGCGCGTATTTTAATTGCGCTTTATAATTTTCTGCAGTTTTATGATCTGTTTTTTCGCACAATAAAATTTTATCGCCATCAAAATTTACAAGATCTGGCTTTGTTGTATAATTGAAATAAAAAGTATCAACAGGGTTTTGTATCCAAACATTGTGGCGTACTTTATTTGAGCCATTATAAATATCAATGCTCACGGGCATTTTAAATATTTGCTGTGATTGCTTCTGTTGAACAATTACGGCAACTTTATGTGCAGCATCATCGTACACGTAATTAATATCTAAAACAGGATGGCCTGTGCCATAATACCATTCGTTCCAGAACCAGTTAAGATCTTTACCGGTAACGCTTTCAAACGCCAAACGCAATTGCTGTGCTTCACCATTCTTAAATTTATTATCTGTCAGGTATTTATTTAGCGCTGCGAAGAATGCATCATTACCAACATAATTACGCAGCATATTTAAAATACGCCCGCCCTTTGCATAACTCACATTGTCAAATACATCTTCTTTATCTGCATAATGAAAGCGTACAAGCGGTTTATCTGCACTATTGCTGAGCAAATAATCCTGCGTGCCTTTATAATTCGTTTCATCACCTTTATCTTTTCCGTATTTGTATTCGTTCCATAGTGTTTCGCTAAAGTCAGCAAAGCTTTCATTTACCGTAATATTGCTCCAGCTTTCGCAGGTAACAAGATCACCAAACCACTGGTGAAACAATTCATGTGCAATTACATCTTCCCATGTATTTCCGTCTTTTAATTCACGTGCATTCTGATAAGCGCCATCACCATGCAGTGTTGATGTTGTATTTTCCATAGCGCCGCTTACATAATCGCGGCCAACTATCTGGTCATATTTCTGCCACGGAAAATCAATGCCCAATTTTTCAGAATAAAATTTTATCATTTCAGAAGTATGCCCGAAAATGCCACGCGCAACAGGCGCATATTCTTTCTCAATATAATATGCTACTTCTTTCCCTTTATAACTGTCTTTTACAATTGCATAATCGCCAACACCCATAAAAAATAAATAAGGTGATTGCGGCATATTCATTTTCCATGTATCGGTGCGTGTGCCGTCAGTATTTTTCTTTTGCGAGGCAAGAACGCCGTTGCTTAACGTAACATATTTATCAGGTACTGTCATGGAAATTTCATCAGTTAACTTTTGATTTGGCTTATCAATAGTCGGCATCCATACAGAATTGCTTTCTGTTTCACCTTGTGTCCAAATCTCTGTATGTTTATTTTTTTCTTCCCCGAGTGGATTTATAAAATATAAGCCCTTTGCATCGGTAATAGCAGCACTGCCTTTTGCATGCCATTCATTTGGTTTAGAAACATAATCTATGTAAACAGTATAGTTTTCATTGGCTTTGTAAGTTTTGTTTAAATGAATGCGCAGCAACGAACTGTCGTATATATATTTTAAAGGTGTTTTTTTGCCGTTGCTGAAAAGAGCAACTTCGTTAATGTTCATGCCTTTGGCATCAAGTGTTAATGAATCTGTTGCATAGAAATGAGGATGAACTGTAAGCCATTCTTTTCCATACATGTAACTTTTTGCATAATCAAACTTTACATCAAGTTTTGTATGAACAAGATCATTAACTTTTGTTGCTTCGGCACGGTAAATATTTTGCCATGAAGTATCGGCTTTTGATGAATCGCTTTGAGCAAAAGTTCCAATGCTTAACAGGAGGGAAAGGATAAAGAAATACTTTGTCATGCTATGTATTTTATTATGCACTATAACAGGTAACTGTTATTGCACAAATTTTTTTAGGAGAGCAAAAGTAATAGGTAATGAAATGTATAAATGGTTAAAATATATGAGCGAATATTCTTCCAGGGGGCAACAGGGATTATTTTATATTAGCTTTGTATGTATAACATTGCACTAAATAATATAGCATGAAGTATTTGTTGAAGCTTTATGGGCTTTTACTTTTTTTCTGTATGGGTTGTTTTGTTGTTAACGCCCAGCAAAAGCATTTTATTTATGTTCAAAGCGAAGATCACCAACCTTTTGCAATCGTATTGAATGGTAAAGTTTATAGCTCCTCTGATTATGGCTATATAATTATTCCCCGGCTTGAAGATGGTGATTATAATTTCACAGTAAGTTTTCCAATGAATAAATTTCCTGATCAGTCTTTTAGTTGTTCAATCAATAAAAAAGATGCGGGCTATTTTCTTAAGAACAGTACTGATGGATGGGCGCTTGAAAATATGCAAACGCAAAAACTGATAATGAATGGTGCCGGGAAATCAACACAACAAAATGCGTTTGGCGATATGCTTGCTGATGCTGTAAGCGATTCTACGCTTACAAAAACTGTTGCGCCGCAGGTTACAGCCGAGAGCGCCACTGGCGTTGAAAATGGGAAAACAGCAGTTGCTGATGAAGGTGGTGTCGGAAATGGTAAAGCGGCCATAGCTGATGCGACCGCAGCAACGGCAACGGTTGCTGCAACCGCGGCTACAGCCAATGATATTATTGATAAGCAGGAAAAGCAGCTCGAAAAAATTTCAGAGATAAAAGCTGATACAGGAATCAATATGTTGTTTGTTGATAAATCAAATAACAGTGATACGATAAATGTTTTTATACCTGCTGAAACTGCAAAAGATACAGCAACGGCAACTGAAGCAGCACAACAAACTACTGCCAATACTGTTTCACAGGATTCGCTGGCAGCAGCTTCTTTGGAAAATACAAATGCTCCTGCAACTGAAAATGCTGATACTCCTGCTGTAACAACTAAGAGTAATGAGCCTGCTGAAACAGTTACAGAAAAATCAGCTACAGATGTTTCTAACCCATTTTATAAACCTCAAGACACAAAGGCAGGCGCTGTGGCTGCAGCTGCAGTTCCTGTTGAAACACAATCAAATAATGCTACTGCAACACAAGGGAATGCTCCTGCAACAAATAGTGCTGTTAATAGTGTAAAACAAGATTGTGGAAACATGCTTTCTGATGATGATCTCGATAAACTTAAGCGTAAGATGTTTTCACAAAATAACGATGATGAAATGGTACGGTATGCTGTGAAATATGTGAGTAAGAAATGTATATCTACAGACCAGGTAAAAGCACTTGGCAGCTTGTTCTCCAGCGATGACGGCCGTTATAATTTATATGATGCTTTGTACAAGTATGTGTATGATGTGAACAATTACCCTAATCTTGCAAACCAGATATTAGATCCTTATTATAAAAAACGCTTTGCAGCGTTGTTGAGATAATAATTAGCTGCGAGCTGCAGCAATATGCTGTAAGTTACGAGTGATGAATTATGAGTTTAAAAATTTAGAAAGTGAGATTTATTATGTGAACCATTTTAGATAGCAGCTTAAGGCTCATAGCCTACAGCTTTTTATAAACCATTATTAAAGTACTGCTCCAATGCCCCGTTATTTTATTGAAGTTGCATACACCGGGACACGTTACAGCGGCTTCCAGGTGCAATTAAATGCAAATACAATACAGGCAGAAGTTACACGTGCATTAAAGATTTTTTTTGGTAAGGAGTATGAACTTACCGGTTCATCGCGTACAGATGCAGGCGTACATGCATTGCAGAATTTTTTTCATTTTGATGCAGACATTCATATAAACAATAAAGCCGTTTACAGCTTAAATGCAATACTGCCTTACGATATAGTGGTAAAAAATATTATTGAGGTAAAACCTGATGCGCATTGCCGGTTTGATGCCTTTTCAAGAACATACAATTATTATATAATCCGTTTCAAAAATCCTTTTTATTTTGAGCGTGCCCACTATTATCCTTATAAAGCCAATACAGATTTGTTACAACATGCAGCAACAGCCATAACTACATTTAATGATTTTACATCTTTTTCAAAAAAGAAAACGCAGGTGAAAACATTCAAATGCAATATTGAATATTCACGCTGGATTTTTGAAGATGATATATGGCGTTATGAAGTGAAAGCCGACAGGTTTTTACGGGGCATGGTAAAAGGTCTTGTTGGCACTATGCTTAGTCTTTCAAAACATGATAGAACCATTGCTGACCTTGCAGATATTTTTGAAGCAGGAGATCCGTCAGCTGCAGATTTTTCTGTTTCTTCCGACGGTCTTTTCCTGATATCGGTTGAATTTAAGGAAAGCATTTTTCATGGATTGGTGTAAATGAACAGGAATTTTGTGGGTGAATATGGTTGTTTCAATAAGTCTTGTTCGCTGAAGAATTTGCTTTCTGTGTTTGATTTTACTTGCTAAAAAAGAGTTGTGTCTATAAAAAATTGATGTTTATAATAAGTAAAAAAGCAACTACGATATTTTGCCTGCAAATGCTCCCTTATTTTTTTTAATATTATTTCTTGATGCATACAAATTTTATTTAAGTAGCATGCAGGATTAACTATAATTTTAAAAGGTACTCTAAAAGAAACAAGTTAAAAGAAACAAATTTGTAGATAGCTATGGTGCCAGGCAGAATAACGCACAACGGATTAATGCGGCTGAAGTTTTTACCTCCAGCCACGCTTTTGGTAATGCCCGTTATTTCCTGGAGCCTTTTTATTATATGGATTTCAGACCCGGGGTTACCCGAATTTCGCATCTTCCAAACCATATTTTTTAATATCATCTTCCGGAACACCTTCCCATTTATTAGGGCGATTACCCACATACCCAATATCTTCCATACCTATTTTGCTGCTGAAAAAGCCGCTGGCCGTAAGGCTTCTCATCCTGTTAAAGAAGGTAACACCTTGTTGCATGTCGGGCTTTGCCAAGGTAGGATACGCAATCTCATCAATCAATTGCAGTTGCTGCTGTTTGGAACAGTCAACAAAAGACTTCTCATAGCGTTTCAGGCAGGTAATATCCAGCCAACGGAGGCCACCACGCATAGGAACCTGGTGATCGGGCATGTCCTTTACAATAAATTCAATGAACGCCGGTACGCCCGCATCAGATGCACTGCCTGATTTTTCATCTTTTGGAATAATAATATCGGCCAGGACAGTAATAGTTGTAAGTTCTTCTGTAGTAAAAAATTTCTCTTTTTCCAATGCATTGTCGCGTTCAACCTCATTGGGTAAGCGGTCAGGATTTGCCGGGCCGGTGGTAACCGCTTCTTTGGAATTTGTTTTGTCTTTGCAGGCTTCCACCAGTACGGCGGCTGACAGACTGGTAATACCTAATGCTTTTAATGATTCGCGCCTGTTCATATAATTATAATGTCTTTAAGATTGATCAAATGTTTTGTTTTTTACTTTCTTCCAGTATATACTCAGCGGTTCGCATAGATAAAGCCAGGATGGTCCAGGTAGCGTTTTTGTCGGATTGCTGCACCTGGTTTGCACCATCCACAACAAACACATTTTTACAATCATGAGCCTGGCACCATTTGTTGAGCACTGATTTCTTTGGGTCATCACCCATTCTTGCCGTCCCCACTTCATGGATGATTCGTCCAGGTGCTTCGAGCCCCCACATATCTTCCGGGCCATGTTGCGTGCCGGTTCTTACTGCACCCATCTCGTGAATAATGCGGTCAAAGGTTTCCTGCATATGTTTGGCCTGGTTGATCTCATCATTGGTCCATTTATAATGGAACCGAAGAACAGGAATACCGTATTTATCAACGACATCCGGATCAAGCTCGCAATAGTTATCAAAGCGGGCCATTCCCACGCCACGACCAGCCATGCCAAATGTGGTACCATAAAACCGCCGGTAATCATCTTTTAGAGATGCACCGTAGCCGCCGGCAGGTTTCATTTTACCATCTCTGCCAGGCACTGTTCCATTCAGGGTAGGTACCCCGCCACCAAATCCGTAACCCGGCATTCCCATTCCACCACCAAATTCAATATGATAACCGCGGGGAAAATCAAGCTTCTTATTATCGAGCACCCAAGGCCCGAGGATATGTACCGACCCAACACCATCTTCATTATAACGTTTACGGTCCATCAGTTGCGGAAGGAAACCACCCTGGGAGGCACCGGTTGAATCCTGGAGGTAATGCCCCAAAACACCGCTGCTGTTACCAAGTCCGCCCGGATGTGCTGCTGATTTGGAATTCATCATTATACGGGTGGATTCACAGGAACTGGCGGCAAGGATCACACGTTTGCCAAGAACCTGGTATTCGCTCAGGTCGTCTTTGCTTACATAGGAAACTCCGGTTGCCAGTCCATTTTTATCGGTCAGAACTTCACGAACCATCGCATTGGAGATCAATTCAAGGTTACCTGTTTTCAGGGCTGGAATAACAAGGCAGGATGAAGCGGAAAAGTCTCCATAAACTTTACAACTACGGTTACACTGGCCGCAGAAGAAACAAGCACCACGGTCATCGTTGCCCTGAAGTTTTTCAGTTAGAACCGATCCCCGCCCCGGAATAACTTTTACACCGGCTTTGGCAGCTCCCTTCATGATGAATAATTCAGGTAGCCTTGGTTTTGGTGGCGGAAGGAAAATGCCGTCCGGATCATTCTCCAGTCCTTCCTTTGTGCCGTAAACACCAATCATCCGGTCTACTTTATCATAATAGGGTTTTACTTCATCATAAGTAATTGGCCAGCGCTCGCTAACGCCGTCATCGGGCTGGAAATCTTTTGGCCCGAAACGAAGGGATATCCGTCCCCAATGGTTTGTTCTGCCGCCCAGCATACGGGAGCGAAACCATTTAAATTCAGTATCATCCTTTTTGGTATATGGCTCTCCTTCCAATTCCCAGCTACCAAAGGCAGCATCAAAATCTCCGAAACCCCGGGTTTTGGTACTGGCTCCGCGACGTGGAGATTCATAACTGAATTTAAGCTGAGCGGAATGCTTTGCAGGGTCAAAAAAGGGGCCTGCTTCCAATAATAAGACCTTAAGGCCTGCATGAGATAAAACGTAGGCAGCCATACCGCCACCCGCACCGGAACCTACAACAATCGCATCGTAGACCTTCCCGGATTTTTTAATTTGTAGATCACCCATAAGAAGAAAATAAATGGCTTTAGTGAATTATTTAAAATCGTTAGTAAGTCAATTTAAAAAGTCAATATTATCAATTCTAAACGAATTTTATTGCAGACGAACACACTTCTTTTGAATTTAACCCGGCATTGTCTTTTTTCTATGCAAATTTTCCATTGAATGCCTTTTCCGGCAAAATCTCTTCACGCGGTCCTAAGGAAGGGAAAGATTTGCATTCGGCGGACGGTTTCAGATGTGTAATGCTGTTAGATCGGTATCACTTAATTTCAGGATTAATGTTATAAAATAAACTTAGTCTTTTTCTGCTATGGCTTTGCGAACGGGCACAATTGAATTGCGTGAAAGAATGGCACTTGGCTACGATTTGCCCGAAACCATATAAAATTTACTTCATTGCTTCAAGCTCTTTTTGCATCCGGAACATTTCATCGCGCAATCTCGCAGCTTCAATAAAGTCTAAATCACGTGCCGCTTTTTCCATTTCTTTTTTAATCTTGCTGATGGCTTTCTCCATCTGCGGAATGGTTTTATAAGCAACTTGTTCTTCGGCAGCAGATGTTGCAACAATATCTTCATCGCCCTGTATTGCGTAAGGATTTTTTGAATCGAAACCCTTTATATCAAGCACCGATGTTTGTGCAAATACATTTTCTTTTGTTTTCTTAATTGTACGTGGCGTTATGTTGTGCTCAATGTTATAAGCAACCTGTTTTTCTCTCCTGCGGTTTGTTTCATCAATGGTTCTTTGCATACTTTCTGTCATGGTATCAGCATAGAAAATCACAAGTCCATCTACATTGCGTGCCGCACGGCCGGCAGTTTGTGTAAGCGACCTTTCATTACGCAGAAAACCTTCTTTATCTGCATCAAGAATAGCAACCAACGAAACTTCAGGAAGATCGAGGCCTTCACGCAAAAGATTAACGCCAACCAAAACATCAATTTCGCCAAGCCGCAATTGCCTTAAAATTTCTACGCGTTCCAATGTATCAACATCGCTATGTATATATTTTGATTTGATGCTGATGCGCTGAAGATATTTATCCATTTCTTCAGCCATGCGTTTGGTTAATGTTGTTACCAAAACACGATCTCCTTTTTTAACACGCTTATCGATTTCATCAAGCAGGTCGTCTATCTGGTTAACTGACGGGCGTATTTCAATCGGGGGTTCTAATAAACCTGTTGGCCTTACAACCTGCTCCACAACAACGCCACCACATTGTTCTAGTTCATAATCACCAGGTGTTGCACTTACAAAAACTGTCTGGCTTGTCATATTTTCAAATTCATGAAAATTCAAAGGCCTGTTATCCAATGCGCTGGGTAAACGAAAACCATATTCAACCAATATTAATTTCCGGCTTCTGTCTCCGCCATACATGCCTGCAATTTGTGGTACAGTCTGGTGGCTTTCATCAATAATGGTAAGAAAGTCTTTTGGAAAATAATCTAACAAACAGAAAGGCCTTGTGCCCGGTTGTCTTCTATCGAAAAACCTTGAATAATTTTCAATACCATTGCAAAAGCCTAGTTCACGAATCATTTCAAGATCGTATTCAACGCGTTCTTTTAAACGTTGTGCTTCTATTAATTTACCGGTGCTTTTAAAGTATTCAGTCTGCAAACGCATTTCATCCTGTATTTCGTATAAAATAGTTTGCATCATATCTTTTGGAGCAAGGTATAAGTTGGCAGGAAAGATGGCAGCATTATCAACTTTCATCATCCTTTTGTTGGTGTGCACATCAATGGTTTCTATCTCTTCAATTTCATCTCCAAAAAAAGTGATGCGATAACCATGATCAACATAAGGAAGATTGATGTCAACAGTATCTCCTTTAACTCTAAAAGTACCGCGCTTAAATTCAACCTGTGTCCTGTTGTATAAACTGTTTACCAATGAATGCAGGAAACCCTGGCGCGAAACAGTCTGACCTTTTTCTATGCGGACAATACCATTTTCAAAATCTGTTGGGTTACCAATACCATAAATACAGCTTACACTTGCTACAACAATTATATCGCGGCGGCCGGTTAATAATTCGCTTGTTGCCTGCAAACGAAGCTTATCTAATTCTTCATTAATACTTAGATCTTTTTCTATATAAACATCGCTTACAGGCATGTATGCTTCAGGCTGATAATAATCATAGTAACTAACAAAATATCCAACTGCATTATCAGGAAAAAATTGTTTGAATTCACCATAAAGCTGTGCAACCAATGTTTTGTTGTGTGTTAAAACAAGTGTTGGCCGTTGAACGTTTTGAATAACATTGGCCATGGTAAAGGTTTTACCACTACCGGTTACGCCCAACAATGTTTGGTATTGTTCATTGTTGTTTATTCCGTCTGTTAATTGTTGTATGGCTTCCGGTTGATCGCCGCCTGGTTTATAAGGTGCAACTAATTTAAAAGGCATAAATGCTAAGTTATAGGCTATAAAAATATTTTATTTCATATTATACATTTTGCGGCATTATAAAATATACAATGTATTAAACGCCATATTTCAGCTGCTTACAATCTCATATTAAAAAAAACTGTTTAAGGACTACCATATAACGAATTGCTTATTAACTATTAAAACATTGCGTTTATAAAAACTGGCAAAGTAGTTGTATAAACATGAACGCTAAACTTTTAATAACTAAAAAACATTAACTATGAAGAAGTTCCTTTTTTCAGCAACAGTACTTTTGGGCGCAATGGGAATATGTGTTGCAAATTACAGCAATGCCGGTTCTAAACTTCCGATCGATAACAAAAATTATATCGTGAAAGATACAGTGCCCAGCGACACTACAAAACCTAAAGATTCTACATTGCTTTTATTAAAGTAAGAGCTTAAGGTTTTTTATAGTATTTAATGTGATTAAATTTCGTGGTTTAATCGTGCACGCAAAGCTTTTATAATTAGCATTATAAGAGCTTTGCTTTTTTTATTTGTACAAGTGCCAGATGCTTATTTAAATGTTGTATTTATAATCAGCTTTTAAACCAGCCACGTTTCTTAAATAAATATATCATCCATAGCGGAATTAATAGCATGAGCGATACGGCTATCCAGAAGCCATATTGATTATGTATATACGGAATGCTTTGAAAGTTCATACCGAATATACCGCCAATAACTGTTGCAGGTGCTAATAAACAAGTAACTATTGCCATCACTTTCATTACTTCATTTAAGCGAAGGTTTACTTTGTTGAGATACAGATCCTGCAAACTCATCATCAGGTCACGATAGTTTTCAACCAGGTCGTTTGCCTGGACGATATGATCATAAACATCTTTAAAATATCTAATTGTTTTATCATTAAGCAGATCATTATCACTGCGCATAAAGCCGTTTATTACTTCCCGCACAGGGTTAACATTGCGTTTTAAAATAATCAGCTCTTTGCGCAGGCTGTTTATAAGTGCAAGTGAACGTGTATCTCCGCGGCGTATTATATCTTCTTCAAGTGTTTCAATATGTTCACCAAGTTGTTCAAGCACAGTATAATAATTATCTACTATAATATCAACAAGCGAATAACATAAATAATCTGCACCTGCAATTCTTACCTTGCTTCCACTTGCTTTTATTTTTTCTCTTACAGGATTGAATACATCTCTGTCTGCTTCTTCCTGGAAGCTTAACACAAAATCTTTTCCCAAAACAATGCTCACCTGTTCTAATTCTATGTTATTAGTAGTTGTGTTATAATAAAGCATATTCAGCAGGCAGAATAAAATATTATCTAATTCATCCATTTTAGGCCGCTGGCCAAAACTCAATATATCTTCAACCAATAATGGATGTACATTATATTCTTTGCAAATAGTTTCAACATCATCTTTTCTTAAGCCATCAATATTTATCCAGGTTATGCGGCCATTATTTTTAAATTTTTTGCAAGCCTGCACGGTCTTATATTCAAGATGGCTTACTGTTTCTGCATTGTAATCATATACATCAACTGCTATATCTGAAGGTTCTGTGCGGGTTGGTTCTAATGTAGGATTGAAACGCAATACTTTATTTGCATTTTTTGAACTGAATGCAGGCATTAGTTTTTGAAGATAGTTCCTTGTAATCGACATGAATTCTTGCTATTAAAATTAAATTACATAATTAAAAGACTGTTTGAATTATTATTTTTTGGATGCCAGCCAATGAACGCATAGCATCGTTCCTTGCGTCGCAACACTTGTACCAAAGTAAAGATGGCATCTGCAGTTTCCTGATCTTACAACCAACCTGATATTTAGTTCAAACAGCTTTTAAATTTTAATTGCAGCAGAATAAAATTTATTAACAACCGTTGATAAACACGATGTGTAAAATTATGAATGTATTATTTTGCTTTTGAATTTTTCAATCAGGATGCTTAAGCCTTACTATAAAAGAAAATTTGTTGAAGCCGGGTGCGACGAAGCGGGCAGAGGTTGTTTTGCAGGCCCTGTTTGTGCGTCGGCGGTTATCTTACCTAAAAATTTTTATCATCCTGAATTAAATGACAGTAAGCAGCTAACTGCAGAGCAGCGCGAAGTAATACGTGTATATATTGAAAAGAAGGCTTTGTATTATGCCGTAGCCATGATAGACAATGATGAAATTGATACTATAAATATTTTACGCGCTTCATTTAAGGCAATGCATCTTGCTTTGGAACAATTACCTGTTGAACCGGCTTTAATATTGGTTGATGGCAATCGTTTTACGGCATGGCGAACTGTACAACATCAGTGTATTATAAAAGGGGATGGCATTTATGCAAGTATTGCTGCGGCAAGTGTTCTTGCAAAAACATATCGTGATAAATATATGCGGGAGTTGCATAATGAATTTCCGCAGTATAACTGGGCGCAGAATAAAGGTTATGGTACTCCTGAACACCGTCGCGCCATTGAAGAGCATGGTCTGTGTAAATATCATCGTAAAAGTTTTAATATACTTTCTGCACAATTAGAAATTAATTACGAAACAGAAGAAGAGATGAATTGATCTCATGAAGAAAGTTCTGCCTGTAACCTGTTTATTTTGTTTCCTGTTTTCATCCTGTGGCAAATACCTTACTGAAACCGGTAATGCATCTTACTATGCAGATAAGTTCGTGCACAAACCAATGGCAAACGGAAAAAAATTCAGCCAGCATAAATTAACGGCAGCACATAAAACCCTTCCATTAGGTACAAAGGTTAAAGTAATTAATCTTAGCAACCATCAAAGCGTAAAAGTGCGCATTACAGATCGCGGGCCATTTGTACAAGGCAGAATAATTGACCTTAGTAAAAAAGCTGCCAAAAGAATTGATATGGTTGAAGCGGGTGTTGTTCCTGTTGAATTGAAGTATAAAAAGAAGAAAGTTTAAATGTTCACAAGTTCCAGCGTACACAAGTTGTTTTTTAGAGTTTGCTGCTTTTAAGTGCAAAGTTTAAAGTTACCGAGCTAACTTGTAAACAAGTGAACTCGGTAACTCTTTGAACTAAAAAAACTAAACTTCGGCAACCGCACTGTCAAACACTTTACCTCTTTCTGTTTTAAGCATCCGTGAAGGATATTTGCTTATAACAATAAAATCATGTGTGGCCATTATAATTGAAGTGCCATAGTCTTTACAAATATTTACAAGTAGCTGCATTATTTCATCACTGGTTTCAGGGTCAAGATTACCTGTAGGCTCATCTGCAAGAATAAGTTTAGGGGAATTAAGCAACGCCCTTGCAATATCAACGCGTTGTTGTTCACCGCCGCTTAATTCAAAGGTCATTTTGAAACCTTTGCTTTTTAAGCCAACTTTATCAAGTACATCAGCAATTTTTTCTTCTATTAATTTATCTTCTTTCCAGCCTGTTGCTTTTAAAACAAAACGCAGGTTTTCATTTACATTCCTGTCTGTGAGCAATTGAAAATCCTGGAAGACAACACCAAGATTACGACGAAGAAAAGGTACTTTTTTCCAGTTCATTTGCCTCAGGTCATACCCGGCTACCGAAGCATCGCCTTCTTTCAATGGCAGTTCTCCGTATAAAGTTTTTAAAAGGCTGCTTTTGCCTGTTCCCGTTTTTCCAACAAGATAAACAAACTCACCCCGTTCAACGGTAAAGTTCACATCACTTAAAATAAGGTTATCACCCTGGTATATATTAGCGTTTTTTACAGTAACTACTGGGTCAAACATGAATTCAATTTTTATAAATGTTTCAACAGGCGTCAAATGTAAAAATAAAACTGTAAACTGTTTTTAAGCAAAACTTCAGTCTTAATAAAACATTAACTAAAAAATTAGTTTTATAACTAAAAAAATAGTTTTAAGTTTGACTAAATTTTTAGTTATAAAATTTTATCATGAAAACATTAACCAAAGCAGAAGAACAGGTAATGCAATCTGTATGGAAGATAGAGAAAGGTTTTTTAAAAGATATTGTTGAAGCAATGCCCAGCCCTAAGCCGCACTCCAATACAGTTGCTACACTTTTAAAAATTTTGATTGACAAAAAATTTATTACTACAACAACCTTTGGAAGAATGAATGAATATGCTCCTTTAATATCAAAACAGGCTTATTCAAAAAATACCATGAGCAGTTTGGTTAAAGGATATTTTGGTGGTTCATTCAGCAAAGCCGTTTCCTTCCTGGTAGAAGAAAATAAATTAAGCGTAGACGAACTGGAATTATTGCTTCAACAATTAAAAAAGAAATAATATGCTGCAACAATTAAGCATTTACCTCTTCAAAGTAACGTGCATCAGCGGCTTGCTTTTTTTATATTATCACCTTGCATTACGAAATAAAAAATTTCATTATTACAATCGCTTTTACCTGTTGATGAGTGTTGTGATAAGTATCATGTTGCCCTTGCTGAAATTACAATGGTTTACATTTTTCAGCAGTTCTGCGCAAACTATTCATTTGTATAAAATCATTTACGGCAATGGTGAAGATGAAATTGTTATTAATAGCAGCGCTACCATAAGTTGGGAGCAAATCGTTTTATATTCTTTAGCTGCAATCAGTTTTTTATTGTTGGCAGTTTTATGTGCGCACGTAATTAAACTAAGACTTTTGAAGAAAAGATATCCGGTTCAGCAATTTGCAGAATTTGACTTTATTAATACTGACATCTCATCAGCGCCTTTTTCATTCCTGAAAGACATTTTCTGGAGAAACGATATAAACCTTGAAGAAGAAACCGGTAAACAAATTCTTCAGCATGAAATAACACACATACAGCAAAAACATTCATGGGATAAATTATTCATACAGTTTGTTATGTGTTTTTACTGGGTGAATCCATTCTTTTATTTCATAAAAAAGGAACTGTATTTAATACATGAATTTATTGCTGATGAAGAAGCCGTTAAACATGCTGATGCAGATGCATTTGCCAAAATGTTATTAACAACACAATTCGGAAAATTCAACTTTTTGCCCGCCCAATCTATTTTTTACTCATCCATTAAAAGAAGATTAGCTATGCTTACTACCTCAAAAAAACCTCAGTTCAGTTATGCAAGAAGATTAATGATCTTGCCTTTGATCACCGCGCTTGTATGCTTGTTTGCATTTACAGTTAAAACAAGAAATGCGGAACAACATATTCCTGTTAATGCCTTATCGAAACCATTTGTGTTGGTTGTTGACGCCGGCCATGGAGGACAGGATAATGGTGCCGTTAGCAACGGCATAAAAGAGAAAGATGCTGCATTAAAGATTGCCCAAAAAATAAAGGACTTATCATCAGCTTATAATGTTGATGTAATCCTTACGCGTAGCAGTGATGTATTTATGAGCCCCCAGGAAAAATCAAATTTTGCAAATAGCCAAAACGCAGATGCTCTTATTTCTCTTCACGCAAATGCTGAAGAATCAAATCAATCATCATCTGGGTTTGAGGTAGTATTATCTCCGGACAATGAAAAATTTGCTGCACAAAACAAATTATTAGGCTCTGCACTTCTTCAAAATATAAGTAAGGAGTTTAATGCAGCTTCATCTTTACGAACGAATAAAAGCGGTGTTTGGGTTTTAAAGAACAGCAGTATTCCTTCTGCATTAATTGAATGCGGTTATATAACCAATGCAACTGATGCCAATAATTTAAAAGATGATGCAAAAGTTGAATTAATGGCAAAAAGTATTTTGCAGGGTGTTGCTACGTATGCAACTAATGCCATTGATAAATCAAAAGTTTATCAATTAAAGAACATGCAGCCAAAAGATACAATGCCTTCTGATATGATGAATACAGTAATTACTAAACACCCTTTATATATTGTTGATGGTAAACCTTCTTCAGAAGAAGATATAAAACAAATTGCGCCGGAAAATATTGAAAGTATTAGTGTTTTAAAAGATTCAGCTTCGCGTGTAATATATGGGCCAAAAGCTGAAGATGGCGTTGTGTTAATTAAATTAAAGCCGTCGGCCAATCAGCAGAAAAAACCTTTATATGTGTTGAATGGAAAAATTGTTTCGAAGGAAGAAGCTGATAAACTTGATCCGAATACAATAGAATCTGTAAATGTTTTAAAAGATAATTCAGCTACGGATAAATACGGCGATAAGGGAAAGAATGGTGTTATTGAAATCGCTTCTAAGAAAGGCGTAACCGTAACTGAATTAACAAATGATATGTTGTATGTGCTAAATGGTGAATTTATTTCCAAGGAAAAGTTTGATAAAATCAATCATAAAGAAATAGAATCAATGAATGTTTTAAAAGATAAAGCTGCAACAGATAAATATGGTGATAAAGGAAAAAATGGCGTTATTGAAGTTACGTTAAAGAAAAAAGATGCTTAACAAGTTATTCGCCTTTATAAACCGGCGATAAAAAATCACTGTTACTTATAAACACAATATATTTTCCGTCAGGGCTCCAGTTAGGTGTATTCATGGTGCCCTGGCCTCCGTAAACTGCTGCGATAACCTTTGGTTTACCTCCTTCCACAGGCATTAATCTTATATAAACATGTTTGTAAAAAGGATGTTCAGTAGGACTTACATCTTTTCCAAACGAAATAAAAAGGATCCATTTACCATCAGGAGAAATATGCGGAAACCAGTTATTGAATTCATCGTTGGTTAATTGTTCCTGGTTGCTTCCATCTGTATGCATACGCCATAGCTGCATGCTTCCTGTGCGTGTGGAATTAAAATAAATGGATTTACCATCAGGAGAATATTCCGGCCCATCATCAAGGCCCTTAGCAGTTGTTAATTGCACTTCTTTACCACTGCCATCTGAAGCAGTAGTATATATGTCAAATTCGTTATTGCGTTGTCCTGTAAATGCGAGTGTTTTTCCATCAATGCTCCATCCATGTAAATAAGAGGGGCCAACTTTTGTAATGGTTTTTGGTTCACCACCATTTATTGATACTGTATAAATATTGGAAATGTTATCGCCGTTCTTACCGCTGCTTAAGCCAAGCATTTTGCCATCAAACGAAAGCACATGATCGTTATTATTTTCTTTTATAGTTCCTGTATTTAAAACAGTTGGTTTAGCTGTTGCAAGATCAAATTTGTATATCAGTCCTTCACTATTATACAATAATGTTTTCCCATCTTTAAGCCAGTTAGGCGCTTGTATTGAACGTGGCGACTGATAAATAATTTTACTTTTGCCTGTTTCAATATTCAATAATTCTAACTGGCTGCCTAAATATTGTTTGTATTGAACAAGTGTTGGAGGCGCAGGTTTTACTATACGTACATTATAAAACACTGCTTTTTCACTTACTGACGGATTATGCGAGCAAACAAACAGCCCTGCATAAACATTATCGCCTAAATTAAGTTCAATACTGTCTTCAGTGAAAATTTCGCCATTATGCGCAACAGACATTATATACATGTTGCCTCTTCTTTCCAGTTGTATAACTTCAGCTCCGGTAAGCTTTGATCTTACTTCCTTCATGCTGTCGTTATTGTTTTTTCTGTATTGAAGAGAAGTAAGGCCATCGCCATGCACCGCAACGCTTGCACAGGCAGCAGTGCTGTCTAAAGAGGAGCGGATCATCCATCCGAATTTGCGATGTGCTTCAACACCTTTACCAATAAGAAAACCATTGCATCGTAAAATAAAATCGCCATTCATTTGCCTGCATAAATACTCGAAGCCATCGTGGTTAAACCAAATATTATTACCCGAACCTTCAATGGTATATTCCTGCTCCTGTGCATTATAAGAAGCGCTTCCCTTTTTACTTTCGCCAATGGTAAACTGGTTTTCAAAAACTCCAATTGAATTTTGCGACATAACAGTGGAAGTTATACATAAGCAAAAAATAAAGGTAATGTGTGATCTCATGGCAAGTGAATTAATAAAGCCCAATATACTCAAAACAAGCAGAATATATTACAAGCTGTTTGAATTAACTAATACGGAAGCACTATAAGCAGAAGCCGCAGTTGCCATAAGAAATATTTGTACAAGTGGTGCACGCAACGAAGCGTAATAAGCGCCTATAGATGGTAACCAAAATAAAACAATTAGAATTAGTTTCTGTAATTACAATTGAAATAAAGGCTGCAAAAGCAACCACTCATCAAAAAAAATTCTTCTTAACGTTCATTTTACGAACATAATCGTATATTGCCGCTGATAAAACGTTTTTAAATGAATACTACTAAAATTTTAAAACCCACCGACAGTGAACTGGAGATATTGCAGGTGTTGTGGGATAGAGGAGATGCTACGGTTCGGGAAGTGCATGAAGAGTTGCTTACAACCAAAGATTGCGGTTATACCACTACTTTAAAGTTAATGCAGATAATGTTTGAAAAGGGTTTGGTTACACGCGATGACAGCAGCCGCACACATATTTACCAGGCAAACGTAAGCAGGGAGAAAACACAACAGCAACTGGTTAATAAGATGGTTGATACATTATTCAGCGGGTCTCATTCGCAGTTAGTGATGCAGGCGCTTGGTTCACATACACCGAGCAAAGAGGAGTTGGATGAAATACAACAACTATTGGATAGCTTCAAAAAATAACTAAAGTGCAGTTATTCTTACAGTCTTCTTTTTTGCAGGCATTGGCATACAGTCTTATTGCAAGCGTATTGCAAATGGCTATACTTTGGCTTGCAGCAGTAACATTATTAAAGATCTTTAGGCTTTCTTCAGCACAAAAATTCAACGTCGCATTTATAGCCCAGTTTAGTGGGTTTGTTTTGTTTATTTATACATGCATCAATACTTATAAAACAGGTCCCGGTAAAATAATAATAGGTTTGAACGAAGCGGGATTTGTGTCAGGCTTTAATTCATTCATTAATATAATTATGCCATATATGGCAATTTTGTATTTAGGTATATTAATGATTAAGCTTATTAAGCTTACCGTAGTTTTCAATTATACTTTGCGTTTTAAAAAGAATGATCTCAAAAAAATTGCGGCGGAACAAAGAATATTTGTTCAAGAGGTAAGCAAGTTATTTTCAATACACAGAAAGGTAAAAATTTATCTTTCTGAAAAAATTGTTTGCCCTCTTACAACGGGTTTTTTTAAGCCGGTTATATTAATTCCTGTTGCAGCAATAAATCATCTTACTACTCAGCAGCTTGAGGCTGTGATTCTGCATGAACTTGCTCATATTAAACGGGCTGATTACGTTTTGTATATTTTACAAAGCCTGGTAGAAAAAATATTTTTCTTCAATATTTTTTCCATGATGTTGGGTGGGATCATTGAAAGAGAAAGGGAAAATGCCTGTGATGATTGGGTTTTGCAGTTTAGGTATAATGCAATGCATTACGCAGAAGCATTGTTTAAGCTTGGAAGGCTTAAGGCAATTCCCTCTATGGCAATGGCATTGCAAGGCAAAAAGGAAAATTTATTATTAATGAGAATAAGAAGGCTTTTACATAACCAGCAGCACAATGCTTATAATATCCGCCCGGTATTATTGGGCTTGATAAGTTTACTATGCTGCGCAGGCTTGTTAACTTCTACTCCTGGTAATATGCCAAAAGAATTTGTTGGCTTGAATGTTAACACAGCTAATGTTGCCCGTAGTAACTATATTTCAAATGCTCAGCCTATAGCAAAAAGTGAAGAAACTGCAACAGAAGTATCAAAAGATATTTCTCCAAAGTTGGCTGCAGTTGAAATACAATCGAAAACATTATTACTTAATAAAGCAATAGCCAAATCAAACACTTTCCAGCACAGTGGGATCCGAAGCTTGGAATTCACGTGACTTGAAGTCGCGGC
>JADMIO011276525.1_pt1 | contig 91736 bp, 79 predicted proteins | sample 8958161 | NCBI WGS metagenome assembly JADMIO01 (sample SAMN16585339, study PRJNA669376) | soil metagenome | isolation source: Crop rotation soil | place: USA: Cullars Rotation, Alabama | collected 2011
GCCGCGACTTCAAGTCACGTGAATTCCAAGCTTCGGATCCCACTGTGCTGGAAAGTCCAGCACGGCCATACCTGAGTGTCTGGATTCAGCAAAATCAGAAACTCGCCCTTCGATTGCAGCAGGCCAACATTGCATCCCTTCGAGAATCCCAGATTATCTTCGTTTAGAATCACGACGACGCGTTTGTCTTTCTTCCCGAATTCCATCAGGAATTGCGGCGTGCCATCCTTCGATGCATTGTCAACCAAGATCAACTCGTCATCTGTTCCAAGCGTTGGTAGAACAGAGTTCAAGCACGTCTCGATCGTCTTCATCGAGTTGTAGGTGAGAACAACAACGCTACACCGTTTGCTCGCTGGACCAAGCTTTCCAATATGCGGTCCAACGAGTGCTGCCATCTTCTCCGGCTCGGCGTAAGGATCGGGCACTCGCTTCGCCACAAACAATTGTTGATAAACACTTGTCGTTTGGGCTGCAATTGCTGGATCGATTCCAAGATTCGCTGCTGCAGCCTCGATTCTTTTCCGCATTTCAACAAGTGGCGGGGCACCAGCGAGTTCCACCTCCAAGCCTTCTTGCTCAAACACCAAAAACCCTGCTTCCCACAGCATGTCCTTTAGGCTCTCCGGTGTGAAGAAACGGAGATGCGTTCGATCGAGCAGCCCGTTATCGGCATATGAGAACTGTCCTTGCATCAAGCCGACTATCACCGACCAGTGCGCGATGTTTGGTACATTGACGATGAGCGTTGCTCCCGCAACTAAGTGCGGATGCAATCGCTCAAGCATGCGCTGCGGATCACGAAGGTGCTCCAGCACGTCGCCGCAGATCACGCAATCAAAGTAGCGAGGGGGAAGCGGTAATGGGTCCATCCGCTCGACGTCGCCGATCAGGACATGGTCTAGACGCCCTTGAGCTTCTCGGGCGACTTCCGGAACGAATTCAATACCCCAAACCTCTCTATCACCAGATGGGCAGAGGGTCGGCGACTTCAATATCTCGCCTAAACGTCCCGCCGCGCATCCAATCTCCAGAATCCTTCGAGCATCCGCAGGCACGCGTCGAACGATCCGCTCATTAACGCCGTGGTAATAGTCAGCCTGCATCACATCGATCTTACTTGTGGCTTCGCCATCCAACTATTCGGCCTCGTCAAGAAAGGACGATCCTCATTAGAATTTAAGAAAAATGTTTGGTTTTCCACCAACATTGCGATATAAACACTGCTAATCTGGTCACAAGTCACATTGCGGGGTACTGGCTCTTCCGTGAGGCATGATGGGTACGGACAGACCTGTAGTATTGGAAGTTGAGGGTGCAAGCGGCACACGCGGGGGCGGCCGATACGTGATTCTGCGCTTGTTTGTAGCTGACGGACACATTCAAGACTGCTCCTTCGAGTCGAACGGCTGTCCTTTTGCTCACCTCGCCGTTGGAGGCCTTGTCACCTTTATCAAGGGCCGCAGACCTGAACAGGCTGCTCTCGTTGACCCAACCGACCTTCTTCTTCTCATTGGCGGCTTGCCGGACGGCAAGGGCTATTACGCTGATATGGCTGTCGAAGCACTTCAAAATGCCGTCGCCAAATTGAACGCCTTGTCTCTCTCCTCTCAACCGGTCCCTTCTGGGGTGACCCCGATCGCTCAGGCACAAGAACAATGATCTCCAGCACATCCCCCAATCCCAATGTTCCCGTTAAGAACGCATTTCCGGAACCCATCGAACGAGCGTTGATGGACCCACCCCTTCCGGATCCAATCACGTTGTCTTTACAGATTGCCGACCGAATTTTGTTGACTGCGCAGAAATTCGACTTGCGCCTGGACTTTCTCTATCACAGCAACAACGCCGCAATCACAGAATTTGGTGAACACCGACAGTTGATGCTCAATCAGTGGGTCAATAGTTCGACGACCGCAAAGCGCGTGACGGTTGTGCGCGCCGACCTCCAGCAATACTCCTTCTCGATCATTGGCAGCGGCGCGTACGTCGCGAAAACGAGCGGCATTATTACCACCATCCAGTTCGATGGCACAGGATTCACGGAGTATTACAACGATGGCCATCAGCTCATCTATCAGCCCGTCGACGCGACAGGAAATCCAGTGGTCCATAGGATCAAGGTTAACGTAGAACCGGCCGGCACTCGCCAAACCTTTGCCTACGGATCGGGCGTTGAATCGAACTTCATTAAGACAATTCAAGTAAACGATGGCAGCAAGGTCAGTTTCATTTACGGAAAGGGTGTAACAACGTCGCTCTTAAGCGCCCTACAAGACTGGGGTGGAAGGCGATGGACGTATCAATACGATGCGAATGAGTGTCTGACCACTCTTACCATGCCCAGCGGCTGCATCCTAAAATATGGTTATGACACCCACGAGCGCATTAAGACCCGAACAAATCCGCAGGGATTTATTTCAACGTATGGCTACTATGCGAACAACAACGCGTTCCGTGTAGATGTAGCGGATGGATCAAGGTTCTATCAATACGACGCGATCGATGACTCGTTTACGTCGGAGCAGTTTCCCAACGGCACGATCACCACGTATAACGGCACTGGCTTGCCAGACACCATCGACCAGCCCGATGGCAGCACAATCGATGTCAATTACGATTCAAATGGAATCGAATCCGCTCGCATCGTACCCTCAGGAAGCTTGGGCACGACCGTTTACAATTCTTCAGGGTTGGTCACAAAATACACTGATCCATTGGGCTACGTCACGTCATACACATATGACGGCTTCAACAACCTCACTAAGATCCAATATCCAGATGCCGCGGTTGTTACAAACGCTTATGACGGAACCGGTTCAACGCACTTACTGGTGACCAGTAAAGACCCACTAGGCAATGTCACTTCATATACATACACCGCCAAAGGATTAACTGAAACTGTCAAGGACCCGCGCGGTTTGGTCACGTCGTATTCATATGATTCTGCTGGCAACATTCAGACACAAACAAATCCGGATGGAGGTGTATTGACCTATGGCTATGATTCGCTAAACCGTCAGATCACCAAACAAGACGCAATTGGCCAAGTTACTACGTCGGCTTATGACGCAAATGATATGGTGATCGCTTCGACAAATCCGGCTGGCGAGACCACGAGCTACCTATACGACACTGGACAACTGCAAGCTGTTATCGATCCGCTTGGTTATCGGACCTCATACACATATGGTCCGTTCGGTCAGATCTCAAAGACTGACGCACTTGGGTTTGTAACAACAAGTGGTTACGATTCAGCCGGAAATCTGACGTCATCAACAAACCCACTAGGTAAGGTTACAACGACGATTTACGACGGGAGCTATCGTCCAGTCGCCGTAGTCAGCCCGCTTGGAGCTCGCACCACAACTTCGTATGATTCGAGTGGTCGACCAATCGCGATACTTAATCCCAGGGGCTACCTTACCTCCTCGATTTACGACGCTCGAGATAGAATTGCAACCCAAGATGCAAATGGCTGGCGAACGACCACGATTTATAATTCCCGTGACCGAGTCATCGGTGTTCTCAATGCACAGGGTTACATTCAAACAACGGTGTACGATTTAGCTGGTCAAGCCATCGCTAGCTTGGACCATGGGAGTGCGCTTACTAGCACAACGGTTTACGATGGTTCGGGCAATGTTATAGTGACAATTAACCAACGAAATTTCCGCACCACAACAGTTTATGAGTCCTTCTCGAATCGTCGTTTGGCATCCCAGAATCCCCTCAATCAAGTAACAACGTACGCATACGACCTAGCGGGACAACAGTTGTCTTGGCAGGATCCACTCGGATATGTAACAACAAGCACCTATGATCTGGCCGGTCGATTGTCGTCGAGGCAATCTCCGCTGGGTTACATAACGAGTTATGGCTACGACCTAGCAGGTCGAGAGGTGCGGAGCACCGATCCGTGGGGCTATACGACAACCACAATCTTTGATGGTGTGGGTCAGCGGACCGCAATCCAAAATGCGAAGGGTAATCGCTTCACGACAGTATTTGACGGAGTCGGTCAAATGACTGCATCAATCGATCCGTTGGGCAATCGAGCTTCGTATGCCTATGACGCGGCCGGTCGCATGATCACGACGACGAATCCGCTTGGGTATACAACGTCGTATTCTTATGATTCCATTGGCAATCAAACTGAGATTATTGACGCTCTCGGCTTCAGGACAACTACTTCCTTCGACTCGCTAAATCGGAAGCGCGCAGTTCAAGACCCGCTTGGATATCGCGTGACAACAACTTGGGATCGTCTGTCGCAGATGGTCGTTATCCAGGAGCCTTTAGGTGGTCTGATCACGTATGCCTATTCGATTCGTAATGTCGTCCGGTCTATTACCGATCAGCTGAGTCGCATAACGACTTTCCAGTACAACAATGCGAACGAGCGCATTAGCAGGCAATTGTCCAATGGCGACGTGACCACTTTTACCCTCGACGCGCTCGCACGACAAACCGTAGCACTATATGCTGACGGTTCAAGAGTTACGACGGCATATGACAAAACTGGCAATCGTACGACCGTGCAATATGCGGCTGGCACCACAACCCTTGCTTACGATGCCTCAAAGAAGCTTGTCGGGCGCTCCGATCCAGGGCCATTGAATCAAAGCTATGCGTACGACGCCGCGGGGAACCGCACGAAGCTGATCGACCCTGACGGTGGAATAACCACGTACACGTACGACGAACTCAGTCAAGTCAAATCCCTGATGAATCCGCAGGGACGAATATACACCGCCCAATATGACAGCGCGAATCGAAAAACGACCCTTCAATCAGGGCTGGGGTCAACTCGAGTGATGTCATTCAACGCCAATGCCAAGCTTATCGGCATCCGAGAACTGGATGCCTCTCTCGTTGAGATCTTTGCTCAGATGGATACGCTTGATGGTAGTGGTCGCAAAACACTTACTGTTCGGCAAGGCATCACAACCACTTACACTTACGACAACAAGGGCCAACTGACGAGCCAGAAGCATGCTAGTCGATCAGCAACGTTTTCATACGATGCGAATGGAAACATCACAGTCAAACATCACCAGAGCTTGGCACCAATCACGCTGACCTATGAGGCTTCGAATCGTTTGACTACAATTCAGAACGGTCCAACTAGGATTACCTACACGTACGACACAAACGGCAATCAGATTTCTGAGAACACTGATGGTGTCGTTACGGGTTACAAATACGATTTAGAAAACCGGTTAACGCAGATTAGTTTCTCAGACGGAAGCTTAGCGACTTACGTCTACGGCCTGGACGGACTTCGGTTAAGTCGGCAAGAACCGGGTGAATTCGTCAAAACTCAGGTTTGGGATGGGCAAGACTATCTTGGAGAAATGTGAATGGCACTTAGCGTTATCTATGCCGTGATGGATGGAACGATCCTAGGCGAGATTCGTTCCGGAGTAGAGCGAGACTATGTGCCCGAAACTATCGGGTCCACTGCCGCCCTTGTGGACAGCGTTCAGGTGTTAACAGACACCTATGAGTATTGGCCATACGGCGAGGTTGCTGTTAGCAGTGGAACTGCCACCACCCCCTTCAAGTTCTGCGGAACTCTTGGGTATTTCTTTGCCTCAAGCTACGGGTACGTCAGAAACCGCTTTTATCGATCCGACATTGCCCAGTGGATGTCAGTCGATAGAAAGTGGCCGGATCAACCCGCATATAGATATTGCCAAGGCCAGCCAACCATGATGGTAGACCCCACGGGAGATGACTGTTGGGACGACTGGGTGTCGTTCGCCATAAACTGCGTCAGGTGGTCCCTCATCCTACTGGCCGCACTAGCCATCCTTGCCGCCATTCTGGCAGGCATCGCATGTACGCTTATTTGTGTGGCGGGTCCTCAGATAGAGGCCTTCCCGGTGTGCTTTGTTGCTTGCTGGCTTGGGGCATTTTTGGACTTAATGCTATTCATGCTGGTGATGGTTGCAGCCTTCCTTGCCTTTTGTTTACTTGTGGATGCGTACTATTACGCGGTCTGTCAGGGCTATTTGCCGCCGTTCCCACCGGATTGGCCATTCACTCACACGGTCGTGGACTATGTATTTGCTGTAAATACTCCTGGCCCACTTGAGAAGAAAAAGCCAAGGCCTAAGGGACAACAAAGAGAGCAAAGCTGTAAAGGGAAATCTTGCCTTTCACAGTAGCAGCATTTTTCGAACACTAACAAACATGAGCATGTGATAGGCAGGGGCTGGAGGAGTAAGTGGCACTTAGCGTTACATATACGGTGATGGACGGAATGATTTTGGGAGAATCGCGTGCGAACGTCGAGCGAGATTATGTACCGGAGCCAATCGGGTCCACGGCCGGGCTTTTGGACGGCGCTCAAACGTTAACCGATACATTCGAGTATTGGCCCTACGGAGAAGTTGCGACGAGCAGCGGCACAACCAATACCCCGTTTACATTTTGCGGAACGCTGGGTTATTTCTTCGCCGCCGGTTACGGCTATGTTCGGAACCGTTTCTATCGACCGGATTTAGCACAGTGGATGTCAGTTGACCGCAAATGGCCCAACCAACCTGCGTACTCGTATTGCCAAGGTCAACCGACGATGAAGATAGATCCTACCGGGGATGATTGTTACAGCGACTTCATGGGATGCATGCGATTTTGTTTACTTGGCTATTTGATCGCGATGGTTCTGGGAGTGATTGCGTGCGCTCTGCTCGCTGCGGCGGAATGTTTAGTGATCATCCTTGCAACAGTTGGTTTGGGAATAGCGTTCTTTCCGGAATGCTTCGGCATGCTCTTTCCAGCTTGCGTGCTAAAGCTTTTCTTTTGGGCGACGCTGATGCTAATGCTCTGCAACATTGGTTGCTATGGCTGCCTCGCGGCCTGTACTTTGGTCGATTGGCCCTTGTGCAGGGGCCTGGATGAATCCATTTTCTATAGAACCATCTTGGATTTAGTATTGGGTTTGGGACCCATCGCAGTGAAGAAGGGAGGTCGAGGCCGATCCGGGGTCGCCCTGTCGCCTTCAAACTGCCCTTCGGGAACTTGCGCGGCTACCGTCGGCTAACCTGACATTGTCTCGAAGGTAAAGACGTCCTTGATTGCGAGGCAGAGCCAAGATACTAAATGTTCAAGCACGCCTGTTCCAACTTGTTCACCATCCGATACCGCATCTGCAAAAGAGCCCTATCGATCAAAGAAGGTCGATCTGGATTGCTAACAATGAGCTTCGATGCCTTACGCATGTAGGACAGACCGGCAGCCTTGTTGGCGGTTCGACCTATGGCGAAATTGAACGATTCAAGAAGGCGACTCTCTGCTTGGTCAAAAAGGCTTCTTATTGCGTTCCACCATGAAATCACGACTAGAAGCAACGCCATAACTAAGATGGGGACCAGCGCTGGGGTTTTAGGGAGCGAAGTCGCCAGTAGAAGCAACAATGCGGAGCCAATAGCTATCGCTGCCGCATGGTGTCCCAGTGATTTTCCCATTTCGGGCGAAACTGTTACCTTTCCATAACGATATGTTAGAGCCAGAGCGAATTGTAACTCCTGAGAATCAAGATCCGACCGGGCTCTGTCTGAGATCTTCAGCGTGCCACTATCATAGTTGAGGAGGACTTGAGAGTTTGGTGTGTTCTCGATCTTCGTGAGAGGAATTTGCATATCATCCATCATTCTTTTGATATCCTCGTCTCCGATCATTGTGGGCCTCCTAAATCGCGACGTCCCGCAACGTGGCGTATAACAACTATTGTACTACTGTTTCGGCGATCCGCTTATCAACTAAGGCAGGTAAGTGAACTGATCTTTGACCGAAGCTACACAGTGCGTAACAATTCCGTCTCTCACGATTCTCTCAAATTGCCTATCATTTGGTGAACATCCTGACTCTCTCAAATTGCCTATCATTTGGTGAACATCCTGAGATGCATTGAGACTCATAATTCTGCAGAAGTAGCGACATTTTTTGTTGCCAACGAGAGGGTTGCGGGTTCGAACCTCGTCTCCCGCTCCATAAATGAAGCTAAAAGTGCCGCAAGTGCAGCTCTTTTGCTTTTGACCGATTTGGGTCCAGGTGTCAGTTGCATCTATCACTCTGGCGACTCGACTACAATGAAAATCGGCCCCATTCTGCTCTTGGGTATTTGACTCCCGCGCAGGCGTTGAGCCTGTCTTACGACCAACAAAAAACCGGGCGGCTAATTAAAACGTTCTGGCCAGAACGACCCAGGTAACACTTTGAGACTAAGTCAAGATATGTTGTCTGTCAGGACCCAGCCTACTTAGAATTGCCTCCGATGTCTCTCAAAACGCTAAATCTGCACTTCCTTGATAAACAGATTTCTGGCGCATTTACGCAGGCAATTTACGTCATTTGATCTGTTTCATTCGAGACAAGACTAGGCCCGAGAGCGACACAATCGCAGCCTAGAGATCGGGCTGTCCAAGTCCCGGATCCCACGACGGCTTGAAGCGAGCCGGCCCACCAAAAATCGCGTCCGGTACAAAGAATTTCACATGTCCATCAACGAACGCATAGTTGGCGCCTTGACCGTGAACCTTCCAATATTTGTAGTTCGTAGTTGGCACCACACTTCCGGGAGCGACCCGATGCAGAATTTGGTCAAAGATACTGGCAGTGAGGTCTCTGGCCGCCTTATCATCTGTGATGGTCATGGACCCCTCGGGCTCGTTGATAGGAGATCCATACGTTGTGGTTGAGTTACCAGACAGGTCGAAGGTTCGCGTGAAGTCTTGGTGGAAGATATCCCAGGTATAGGTCGAAGACGGCGCGTCGTACGTACCAAGAATGCGGACGGCCATGCCTTGCAGGGGATTTCCAGTCGGGTGAAGTGGATCCTTCGTGGGCGTCTGTATCACTTCATCGTCAATATCGATGCATAAATGAGGAATCAGACCCTTGGGATCCATGAGCGGATCTTTGTAGTAATACTCTGACCAACAGACGTGATTGCTGAACCAATCACATAGGTCGTCCCACCAAGTGCAGAAATCGAGTTTCGGAGGGTCACTTATGCCTATCGTATCTGAGGGTGCCTCGAGTGTAAAGGCCGGAACGCTGCTAAGAAGATCGTTCACTGCATAGTCGACATTCAAGTGCGAACCTTTCGGGCAACTGAATACTCGATCGCTCTTCACGTACGGGTACAGAGCAAGCGGCAGATCATTGACCTCGAACTTAACAGGAGTAACGCCTGAAAAAGTCGTCGTCTTGATCCATGGATAGACATCGTCGGTATCAGCCATGTACAGTGCCGTGGCGGACCAAAGCTGCTTCAGATTGCTGACGCAGGCTGTCTTCTTGGCAGCCTCCTTTGCCTGGGCGAAAACGGGGAACAGAATCGCCGCCAGGATAGCTATAATTCCCACGACAACGAGGACTTCGATCAATGTAAATGCACGTGACTTTCGACCCATGGTGCCATATTGTAAGATATCCTATTGATAATGTCAATCATCTGAAAGTAGGAGATATAGATATGACTATCATTACTTTACATCGGATCAAGCCTGGGTGAGCCTCAATCGGTTCGGGCTCCGTAATCGAATCGACTAAATATCAACAACACGACGACGTTGATCGCTGCTTCAACCTTCACAAATTAGAAGACCACGCTGTCACCGTAGAGCCATTAGGTCTGCCCGGATGATTTCAGCGTGTTTAAGGATTCCTCGGGCTCCTGTGTAGAGCGCTCCATCGCCTCCCACAACGAAATCTCAAATTGCCCAAATCCATCATATTGGATCGCTGACATCGCGTGAAAATTCGATTTCTTGGTAGAACCGTAACTCCACATGACCTGGGTCTCGAAGCAGGATGGGTGCTCCAGCCGGTACTACACTTTGATGAGGTTGGAATCCGGCCAATACTTCGGCGAGCAACTTGTCCAACGCCGGACCGGCGGGTTGTGTCTCACGTTGTGTCGCTATGAGAGCAGCCAAAAGCTGCCGAAGCATTCGCACGAAAATCCCGGTTTCTTCTTTCTACTTGGGGGCGATCACTGCGAAACCGATTCGCGGCGCGCTCTTCATCAACCGGCATCTTCAATGATCTATCACGCGGCAGGCACGACTCACGAGAACGACATTGGTCCGGCGGGCATGGTCGGACTGAATATTTCCTTTGATCCGACGTGGTTGGATCGATCAGAGCTTCCGCATCTGAAGCATCGAAGCGGCTGGGTTTTGGAAAAGCCCCTTGCAAAGGCGAACGCCTTGCAGATGCTTGCGGGCCTTTCTGGTGCAGGACCTGTCGATCTGGAAAATGCCAGTGCAGAGCTCTTGGAGTTGATGGATGCATGCCAAGGAGCGGCAGATCCAAAGCCTCCACTATGGTTGATACGCGCTAGAGAAAGGATTGAAGCAGATTTTGCGGAGCCACTGTCTCTGACATGCGTTGCTCATGAAGTGGGCGTACACCCCGTCTATCTAGCGCGGTCATTTCGATTGCACTATCGAAGGTCGTTTACGAATTACTTGCATGAGGTACGTGTGCTGAAAGCCATTGCGCTGGCTTCCGCGGGAATGACCTTGGGAGAAGCTGCGGCGGCATGCGGATTCTGCGATCAGGCTTATCTGTCTCGCATCGTTCGCACTCGCTTGGGTGTGTCACCGTCTGCTTTGAATTGGTTCAGATCGTCCAAGGTTTCCGCCGCCACTGCTTAGTACGATGCAGGCATGCTCTGCGCATTTTTGCTCGCGACCATGCTTGTTCCAAACGCCCAGCCAAGCTCTGGTGACGATCTTCTTGCTCCAGTTCTTGCCAAGCGCGACGCTACCGCAAAAAGTGCTGCCAAAGATTGGAGCGGTGCGGAAGCGGCATGGCTCAAGGCGACCGAACTAAATCCGACCGATGCGAACGCTTGGCTGGAGTTGGGCCGCGCAAGATACGAGGAGAAAAAGTATCTCGAGGCGATTAAGCCAATGCAAAAGGCTGATGATCTTGGCGTGAGCTATGCGTGGGACATGCCGTATTTCCAAGCGTGCTGCTATGCGCTTGCAGGAAAGAAAGAAGCTGCAATGAAAAAGTTGGAAGACGCGATCAACAAGGGATTTCGTGATCTGCGATTCATTCCTACAGACACGGATCTAACTTCGCTGCACGACTTGAAAAAGTTTCATGAACTTGTCGATGACGAAGACATTTCAAAACTAGACCGAACACAGGGCATCGTGCACGATATTCGCTTTTATCAGCGTGAGCTCAAGCGGCTTGACTATCGTCAATTGCATTTCGGCGATACCGGCGTGGATAAGTATGCGGATCAATTCGTCCATGACGTACCGCGTTTGAATGACAACCAGGTCATGGTGCGCTTCATGAAGATGGGTGCGATGATGGGCGATGGACATACCGGTATCTATCCAGCGCATGGCGAAAAGAATGGGCTTCCTGTCTCGTTCACTGCGTTCCAAGAGGGTATGTATATTACGGCGACTCGGCCAGATGTTAAAGATTTGCTTGGTACGCGTTTGATTTCGATCGATGGTAATTCGGTTGAAAAGTTAATGGCGGCGATTACTCCGTTGATGGGGCATGAGAATGGTCAGTGGATTCTGTCCCGCGGTCCGAGGTATTTGGCTCATCCGCGATGTCTGAACGGTCTGGGTCTTTCTCCGAGCGACAAGCAAGTGACGTTGGAAGTGGAGAAGGACGGCAAGACGAGTAAGGTCGTTGTGAAGGCAGACTCCGAGGATCCGATGCCTGGTTGGGCCTTGATGTCTGATTCATTTACCGGCGAGCGTCCCCTCTTCTTTCAGAATACGGACAAACATTATTGGTACAAGTATCTTCCTGAAGCGAAGACGGTTTACTTTGCCTACAACGGAGTTGCGAATGATCCAAAACAATCGATCAAAGATTTCGCAAAAGAACTGTTCGGCTTTATTGATTCGCATGATGTGGATAAGTTGATCGTCGATACGCGGCGGAACGGTGGAGGAAACAACTTTTTGAACAAGCCATTGGTGCTTGGGCTGGCACAATCGAAAGTTAACAAGCCCGGACATCTCTTTGTTCTCATCGGTCGCGATACATTTTCTGCCGCTCAGTGTTTTGTCACGCAGGTCGAACGATACACCGATGCTGTCTTCGCGGGCGAGCCGACGGGTTCCTCGCCAAACTTTATTGGCGAATCGATTGGTGTGAATCTACGCTACACAAAGATGCAAGGCACGATTTCCGATCTCTATTGGCAGAACTCGGTAGCCATGGATCACCGCACCTGGATATCGCCTGAGATTTATGTGCCCGTAACATTCGCCTCTTATGCGGCGAATCAGGATCCGACGATGGATGCGGTGATGGCATACAAAGAACAGTCTTAACCGATTTGTTTTGCGAGTTTGCCGGTAGTGATCGGGTCAGTCTTTGTGCGAAGAGGGCGGCCGTATTCGTCGAAAACGACGAGGCGGGCATTGCCCATTTCGGGTCGATACTTGCAGGTGCCCAAACCGATCATGCAACGGCCTCCGCTAGGAAGATCGATCAACGCGATAGCGCCACCGTGGCTCAAATCGACGGTCGTTCCATCGTAGGTGAGTTTGCCGCCCGCCACGTGAAATCCGGCTTTATCGCAAAGAGGCTTTATTGCCGCAAGGGTTTCTGGCGAGCCGATAACGAACGTGTTGGAAAGATCGTCGGGCATGGAAGTTAGTGCATTGCGAATTCTCAGTTTGGCCAAGAAGTTTGGCTCGGCACTGCTCGCAAAAGTTTTGAATTGAAATAGGCTGCCGTCGATGCTTGGTGCTGTTTCGTCATCAGTTCGAGGTCGCAGGATCTTGCCCCAAGGATCAATCGAGATGAGCACGGGCTGTCTATTTGCGGGAACCGTAAATTGGCATACGCCATTCTGATTCGGCTTGATAAGAGCGCGAGTCAGGATGCTCTTGCCGTCCTTCGTTTGCAGAAGAACATCGACATTTATTTGATAGGGCTGGCCATTGAACTTCACGAAGCAATCAACGCCCGGCCGTCTTCCACCCAAGATGTGCCCTTCTGGTCGTCCATCTACAAAACGCGCGTCAATGAGCGTCATGTCCACATAACCGGGACGCCGCACCCATTGATCAAAGAACCAAGTCATGTCCTTACCCGAGACTTGATTCACAACTTTCTCGAAATCTTCCCATCGACCGATGTGTCGGGATGGGTTTGTCGTGATCCAAGTCTTCATGCACTTGATCATCGTGTCGGTTCCGATTTCATCTTCGAGCATCTGCAAGACATCGGCGCCCTTGCCATAGCCAAGAGCTGCGGCTGCTGGTCCGATTTCTGCGCCGGAATCCGAAAGAGGAGCGACGTTGTAAGCCGGGTTTGCGAACTGCGGGCTGACGAATGCTTGGCGGAATTCTGCGGCGTTTTCTGACCGTCGATTGCGAGCAAATAGTCCCTGACAATAATCCGCGAAGCTTTCATTCCACAACGATTGCAGATAGTCGTTATCAAGGATTCCGCCCCACCAGGTGTGGGATGGCTCATGAGAATCTTGGCCGGGTAGCCCGCCAGGATAGGTCGCAAATGAATACGCCTCAAGCGCGCCGGGGCCGCCGTGGAATTGCCAGCTATCGAGCGACGTCCATCGCTTGAATGGATAGGGCATGAAGCTCTTCGAATAGAACGCAACGACCTCCGAATTGAATAGATTTTGGTCGTGCATCTGCTCGTCGGTCATGAACGAGCTCATCACGGCAAATTCTTTTCCGTTGATTTTGTCGACGACCGTTTTGTAAGGGCCGGCGGTGGCTCCGTACCAGACGACGGGAAGCGGGTTGTGGAACTTCGTGATCTTCTCTTCGCCTTCGATGCTTGTCGAAACGAGATCGCCTTGGGCGAGCGCGGTCCAATCCTTTTGGCAATGAATGGTAGCGTCGTACGGCGCGGGGTGTCGCGCGATGGTCAGATACCAAACCGCGCCGCAAAGAGTCGCTTCTTTGTCGCTGATTTGTCGATCGAAGCCGGGCATGAAGGTCGTGCCGTCGTATTTCGCGATGAACTTTAGAGTCGTGGATTTTGGAGCGACCGCGATGATTCCGCCGGCTTGAGAGAAGGGAACGGCTTTGCCATTAAGATCAGTGAGTGATCTTAATGTGAACGTTGGCGAAATACGAAATACGAAATGACTCGGTGGCCGTGTCATGTCGACCGCCCAATGGCAATCGACTTGATCGGTAGCTATGAGTTTTGCGCCAGCGAGATCAAATCGGAGATCGAAATCGTGGTGGTCGAGTTCGACCCCCATGTTGTCTGACTCGCGGATGTAAGAAAGCTTGCCTTCTGGCGTGACTTGGAAGAGCAGCTCGCCCATGTCCTCTTCAATGATCGGAGTGGAGAAGACAACGAAGTTTGCGCCATCGGGCGAAGTGAAACTCTTTGCACTCCAACCGCGTTGGCCTGCCGCATAGGCACCACCCGTTTGAAGAATGTTGAACGGATTGTGCTTGGGAACAGTGACGAGATAGCTGGTGAGCGCAGCGGCATCTCGGTTTTTGGCAAGCTCATCGAGCTTGGTGATATCTGGCTGTTGGAAGAAAAGTAGGTAAGCGAGCAAGGTGCCTCCGGTCGTTTGTTGATGTTACCGATCTGTTCCCATGATGGCGTCGGCAGCGAGAACGCGTTCTTCTTTTCCATCGACGGTGCAGATGAGTTCTCCTTCTGGTCCGATGGATTGGGCGATGCCTTCGCGGCCATCGTGGAGGGTGTAGCGCTTGCCTGGCGTTGCATCGTATCTCGCCCACCACGTGGCGAGATCTGCCCATGATTCCGCTTCTCTTAGCGTTTCAAATTGTTGGAGGATGCGCGCGAGCGCTTCTTGCGGATCGACTTCCATTCCGTGTGACATGACGACGCTTGCCGCGGACATGACGATTTCTTCGGGGAAGGACTGCTGATTGAGATTGAGACCGACTCCTACGATAGGGATTTGGCGGTCGTTGTTATCCGGAAGGAGTTCGGTGAGGATGCCGCCGAGCTTTCTGCCGTTGAAGACGACGTCGTTAGGCCATTGCACTTGGGCTTTGAACGCGCGGGCGCAGGCGACGGCGAGCGACATCCCGATGAGATAGGGGCGTGGATGCTTTGCGTAGTTGTTGAAGACGAGCGAGACGGCGAGGCATTCGCCGGGTGGGCTGTGCCACTTGCGCCCGAATCTCCCTTTGCCCTCGGTCTGTTCGAGGGCGAGGACGCCGCCAACCGGCTCGCCGCTCTTGAGGAGGTTGGCGGCGTACGACTGGGTCGAATCGACGGTCTCCAGTTCGTATAGGGGGGCGTCGTGGAGAGGGGACTGCATGGGTGAATGTTTGGGATTCAGTTTAGTCAGTCATCAGTTTTTGAGTCTGGGAGATTTCGATTTAGTGGGAGAGGGGATCGAAAAGCGTTTCGGGTTGCCTGTTGCTAGTAGACACATATGCACTTATCATTGCGAAAGTGAAGACAACTTAGGCTAATTGTGGATAAGTCCAAAAATTCTGTTTGGTAATTGCTTTTGGACTGTTATACAGTGCGTGAAACGTCTACCGTTCCAATTAGATCACCATGCGATTGTTCCGAAAAGCCCCTCTCTTCCGGTTCGTTTCTTTATTTGTTGCGGTTTTCATGACCTACTGTCCGTCGGCGGCGGGGATCAATGGTTCTTTTGTCGCGATTGCCAAGATGCTCCAACGCATCGCTGTCGAGCGAGACGTCGCCGAACGGCAACGTGACGCACTACAGCTTTGGACCGAGTTCGTGCACGATGACGATGCCGGGTGGACAGACCATCACTCACAACTACTCAAGCGGGCAGCTCGTGAGCAGGGTCGACCCGGCGGGTTACAGCACGGCGATGACGTATGGCGCGGGCAACGTGCTTTCTACCTATACCGACAAGAGATCGAAGACTTGGAGCTTTACGTGGGATTCGAATGGCAATCCTCTGACGGTGACGGACCCGTTGTCGCAGATAACGACGCTGACCTACAACAGTTTCGCAGAGCCGCTTACAGTCACCGACTCGCTTTCCGAAGTCACGCATTTCAATTACGACGCGAATGGCAATCTCACATCCGTGGTAGATCCGTTGAGCCACACGGTCCAGACAAATACGTACGATGCACAGGGCCAGCTTCTAACGACTCAAGACGCGTATGGCAACACGACGACCATCGGTTACAACACGCAGGGCGATGTCAGTCTCGTCACGGACCCGCTCTCACATTCGAGCAGCGCAACCTATGATCTCTTAGGCAATCCGGTGACGGTGACCGATGCGGCCAGTAACACCGAGACGTTCGGTTACGACACATGGAAGAGGGCGATAGGGGTCACGCATTCAGACTCGACCACTGTTGCTCTTCAGGCAGATGCTGAGGGACAAGTTTCGCAAGTGACGGATGAGAACGGCAACCATGCGAATGCCGTTTACGATGCGGATGGAAATCTGACGAGCGTTACCGATGCGCTTGGCAATACGGAGAACTACACCTATAACACGAACGGCTGGATGACAGATGCGCAGAACGGACGAGGATATCATCGGGTCTACGCCTACAACGCGTTGGGACTACTGCAGACACTCACTCTGCCGGATGGCGAGGTCTCTACCTACACCTATAACGGAAACGGTCAGCTCGGGATCTATGTGAGCCCTGCCAGTGAGACGACGAACACGTATTACGACAACGCAGGAAAGTTGATAACGATAGACCGGCCGCTTGGAACGGCCGATACCGTTCTCACTTATGATGCGGCGAACCGCTTGAAGACGGCGACGGATGGCCAGGGAACGAATACGGTTACCTACAATGCAGCTTCGCAGGTGACGCAGCTTGCGACACCGCAAGGGACAGTCAACTACACCTACGATCTGAATGGCCAGACGAAGACGATTCAGCGAGTGGGAGCGGGAACCGAGACGTTCACCTACGATGCCGCTGGGAGACTCACCGGTGCTTTGAACCAGTATGGACAGAACGCATCTGTTACTTATGATCCGGCGGATCGTCCGACACAGTCGACTTATGGAAATGGGACTTATACAACGTATGGCTACGACTCTCGATCGCGTCTTTCGTCGCTGACAAAGTACACGCCTTCGGCAAGCGTGTTTCGCACAGAAGCTTATGCATATGACAACGCATCGAACTTGGTGGCGAAGACGGTCGATGGAGTTGCGACCAACTATGGCTATGACCTAGCGGGACAACTGACGTCAGAAAACACTACAAGCTATGCGGCATCGTACACGTATGATGCGAATGGCAATCGCTTAACGAAGACGTTGAACGGTGTCACCGACACTTATGCCTACGACCACGCAGACAAGTTGACGAGTGTCACAGGTGGAACGAGCAAGACGTTTACTTACGACTCGGCTGGTCGAACAAAGACCTTAACGACATCTGCTGGCGTGACGACATTCAACTACGATGGGGTGGGACATGTGACGAGCTTGACTACTCCGACCACAACGAATACCTACACATACAACGCCCTGGGCGCTCGCGTGAAGAGGGTTGATAGTAGCGGAACGCGGAACTATCTTCGTTCGGGGCTTGCTCCAGCTAGTGATGTCCTGTTTGACGGCGGCATCAATTTCACGCCTGGACTTTCTGAGAGAACAGGTGGTGGCACAGATCGTTTTTACAACGACGATGGGTTGGGGGCTGCTACAGATGTTACCGACGTCGGTGGCAGCGTTCTTCTTGCTAGAACATTCGACGCGTTTGGTAACCAACGCACAGGTTCTAATCTCGGCTATCTGCGTGGCTATCACGAAGATGAAAACTACGAAGAGGACAAGGATTCAGGGCTACGCCTTCTAGGAAATCGATACTACGATCCGTCGGTTGGACGCTTTCTAACGCCTGATCCGATTGGTGCTGGATGCAACTGGTATGCGTACTGCGGAAACGATCCGGTAGGTTACATTGACAGGCTTGGCTTATACGCGATTGGCGTTGGATACCAACTCGCATTTTTTGCACCCTTTACAAGCATGGTTGGGAATGGTTGGATAGGAATAGACGACTATGGCAACGTGGGAGTTAGCAGTTCATGGGGATTGGGGCACGGCTGGAAATGGCTGAAGCATAACAAGCTCAGTGTTGACGGTGCAAACTTAGATAGCGAGGCGGGTTTCGCATTATTTGGTACAAACGGCGACTTCGAACATGATGAGACTTGGGCGGGTGCAGCGACGGGTGCTTCGTTGGCAGATGCTGCGGGGATCGAATTTTCTGGCACGCGTTTAATAACCACTCGCGGCGAAAAGTCATGGGAAGGTGAAATCTCGGTAGCGGGCGGGGAAGGGGAGTCTGCTTTCTATGCGATGCCAAAGACAGGCTTCAGGAAGAAGCTCTTCAATATTGGTGCTCTGGTGCAGGCTATTGGTGGTGTGGGGAAGGCTCTTGAGAGGAAGTTAAGCGATTGTCCGGTATGGCCAACGGGCGACAAGATAAAGAGCTATTACACTCGCCCATGGTAGTTCGTCATCTGATAGTTAGAGGTTTTCTGTCATGACGCCCGTTCAAATAATCGGTCTGATCGCGTTATGTAACGTATTTGTTGCCGTTAATTTCGCTCTTAAGCGTAGCGAATTTGAACGCAAGGTTGATAGCGGAGAGTTAAGTTACCGGAGAATCTTGGCAAGCCGCATAGCAGTCCATGTGGCGTTTACGATATTTGCGTGCTGCTTTTCAGCGATCCTAACATTCCATTGGGATAACTACTTTCTTGGAATGCTTCCCATTGTTCTTGGTTCTTTTTGGTTGGTGAACAAACTATTGTTGCGATTCTTGCCGTTAGACGTCAATTCTGAAGTCGCTGAAATTCCGCAACCGTCTCTGGGCGAAACGTCGCAAGACTGAGAGGTTAGCTACTTAGCTGTCACGTGCTCTTTAGCAAGCATTTCAAATTTGGCCTTGGCGGCAGCAAAGTCTTCCTTTTCTTTTGCAGTTGCGAGCTTTAGGCTAACCTCAAGGTCGACAATCTTCGCTGATGCCTCAAACTCGCTACGTGCCAGTTCGAATCCCAGCTGATCGACCCGCGAGTCGTTGCCTTCTTTCGCAGCCCTTGCGTACTCACCTTCGATCATTGCGTCACCGTCAAGAAGATGCAGGTATGCATCCCTGAGATTTACAAAACGGGGCGGGGTATCTATCGTCCTCAATTTTGTGGCAAGCGTTGCAACACGTTTCGATTCTGCCTCGATATCTTCCGCAACCTGGAGTCTCTTTGTCTCCTTGCTCGCATTCCTATCTAAGTGAGGGAACGTCCATGCCTTATCCGATCCGTGTTTATATTCCTGCCGGATTTGCACGAGAGCGCTAACAAACTGATCTTCTTTGCGCTTGGAACCACATCCTAGGAGCATCGCGGAAGCCAGCAGGAGAATAGAAAGTCCCCGTTTGATATCGACCTGCAATTGAACACTCTCCAAGCTGGGATTCAGCCTACCGCGTTTGATCCCTCCGCCATCCCTTGTTTGAAGAGGCTCCCACTCATCCCGACTTAAATGGCGGAGGGTAAGAACGGACCGCTAACTAAAGATCACGTGCTCCGGGCAACAAGTTTGGATCAACAGCTAAATGCCACGAATCAGGCGACGAATTGGTTATTGCGTCTAATAGCAGAATTATGTCTACTATTTCGTCTGATATTGAGCTATCCTAACGAAGATGGCCGCAATGCCCTCCTTCAGCCGCCCTCCCGTCCCCAATCCAGCAACCCAGCAACCGAAAACCGAGCAACCCAAAAGGGCTGGATCAACACCTTCTACCGCTACTACAAAGGCAAGAAGCTCGGACCGTACTATGTCCGCCGCTGGAAAACGGGAAACAAGATCCACCGCGAATACATCAAGCCAAAGGACATCGAGCGCGTGCGCGCCGAGTGTCTCGCCTATCGCGAGAAAAGAACCGAACGAAGAGCCGCAACAAAAAGAATCAACACCTTGCTCGACAACTTCGGGTTCCTCGGTCGAATGCTCGACAATTACACTTCTGGCAAAGAGCCTACTGGTCCACAAGGGGAATACATCAAGCGCCTCCACGAAGAAGGCATGCACATCAACGGCAAACCACGAGAGCGACGCAGAGTAACGCGCTGCGTTTCAAAGCACAACGGCAAAGACGTCATTGTAAAGACCGTTTTTGAACTCGATGGGACAACCAAGGTTTTTATGGTCCCCTTTTTTACAAGCATCGCCGACTACATCGATCACATCTGCGAAGAAGTTCAAAAATCGATCAGTTGGCCAAGTGATCGCTCCAAAAAGCACCGCAACGCCTGGCTCCAGGCAGCACATTGAAAATCAAATAAGAAGTCAGAAGGGAAGAAGCATCTGAGAAACGCTAGATGCCTCCAACCGTTACCTAAGAGATTGTGACGGTTACGCTTTACTGCGCTTCCAGATGAAGGGGGAGTGCCGACGCGGAGTGGGTGATGGCGCCGACGGAGATGAGGTCCACGCCGGTTTGGGCGATGGCGCGGACGGTGTCGAGGGAGACGCCGCCGCTGGCTTCGAACAAGCACTTGCCGTTGTACTTTGAAACCGCTTCTCGCATTTGGAAAGGATCCATGTTGTCGAGGAGGATGATATCGACTCCGGCTTTGACCGCTTCTTCGACTTGTTCGAGAGATTCGCATTCGACTTCGATCTTCACCATGTGCGATGCGTAGCTGCGCACGCGATCGACTGCTTGGCTGATTCCACCGACGGCGGCGATATGATTGTCTTTAAGCACCACGCCATCGAAGAGACCCATGCGGTGGTTATGTCCACCTCCGCATCGCACCGCGTATTTTTCGAGCGAGCGGAGCATGGGAGTTGTTTTGCGGGTGTCGATGATCTTGGCGTTCGTGCCTTCGACGCGCTTGACGAATTGGCTGGTGAGGGTGGCTACGCCGCTCATGTGCATAAGGAAGTTGAGGGCGGTGCGCTCACAGGTGAGAATTTTCCGGGCGAGGGCTTTGCCTTCGATGACTTTGTCGCCTCGCTTGACGAAATCGCCATCGACGCGATGCGCTTCGATCCAGCAGTCTTCGGGCTCGCCATGCATCGGGCCGAGGAGAAAGTCGGCGATGCCTACACCACTGAGAAAGCCCTCGGCTTGGGCTTCGATTTGCCAAGTGAAAAGGAGATCTTCGTCGAGGCAGCCGCTGGTGAGGTCTCCGCTGCCTATATCCTCTGAGAGCGCGTCATCGACAATTGGCCACCAATTGGTTGGTTCCGGTTGCAGCCATGCGCTCACGAGTCTTCGATGTTTACCCCACACCTGGCACTTAGCTCATCCAAAAGCAATTCGTATGGGACTTCCATGCCGTTGCGGGTCCATCCGATGGGGACTTTTAAGCCGCCGGCGAGGATGTAGGCGTGAGGCTTGATGATGATCGAGCCGCGGTCGAGGGTGATTGTTGCCCGATCGGCGCGCCGCTGAATCTTTTGGACGCGCTCGTAGGGAATGGACTTGATACTCGAGCCCTTGACGATGTCGAAGCCTTCGTCGGTGAGGACGTATTCGGTGTGCTCTAGCTCGCTGGCTTTGAAGTCCGCCCAGGCGCTCTTGCCGAAGTCCATGACGGCTCCGGCGGCGGCGGCGACTCGCCCACTGGCGTCTCGGAAGTCTTTGGGGGTTCCTGGCTGAACCACTTGCCGGCCTTTATCTTTGGCTTCCTTTCGGATTGCATCGGCACCCGTCTTGAGCCACCGGATCGCTTCGCCGGTTTTGTACCGGATGGGTTCCATTAGTTGTCATTATTCGCCTTGTCGGCGAATTTTTCATTGGGACTGGGACCTTTTGGGTTTTCTTTGTTCTGTGGGGCTCAGTTTGCGCGCATTCGCTTTCGCAAACTCAACCCTAAGAACATTCTATTTTTCTTGGGATCTCGGTGTCGCCGCTGCGCGGCTTGCCTCGAATCCTTTTCTTTTTCCGGAATTACTGGAGTTGATATGGATGAAATGTTGGAGGTTTGTCGTGTGCGCCCTCACCCGGCGCTTCGCGCCACCATCTCTCCCTCAGAAGAGAGAGGAGAATTTTGTGTTATTAGGGTGCGACGACTTTGATGGTTTTGCCAGAAGACAAATCGCCGAATTTCGTTGTGCCATCTTCCATTTGGAACTGCATCACATAGCTGCCAGGTGTGGTGGGTGCGACGGCCGTAAATGTGAATGCTTTATCTGATCCGCGCGCGATGTTGTCTGCGGCGGCAAGTGCTACGGTTACGTTCCCCCATTTTGTGGAGCTGGTGACTGCTTTGAGATGATAGGAAGATCCGCCAAGCCATGCGTTCGTTCCGACATTGCGCATGGTGATGGTGACGGGGAAGCTCGCGCCAGCGTTTACGGTGCTTGGGATCGATGAATTTGATACGAAACGGGCAGCGTTGGGTGCAACGGTTACCGTGACGGATTGGTTTGGCGAGTAATCACCGAACGATGTGTAGCCGGAATGTCGCATGCGCCATTGGAAGTTGTAGGTGCCGGCGTCCACGGGGGCGACGAGTTTTAGATTGAAAGTCTTTGAACCAGTTGGCGCGATTGTTTCAGATGAACCGAGGTTGACAACGCTAAATCCCCAGATGGTGTTGGCGCTTGCGTTTTCGGATCGGAGATACCAGGCAGGATTTGCCCAGGTGCTGTATCCGTTGTTCTGCACGACGAGAGATGCGGAATAAGTTTGTCCGGCGATCATCGTTGGGGGAACGGTTTGGCTTGTGAATGTTGCGTTGTCTTTAAGGACGAGTTGTCCCATGTGGGCGGTGAATGTGAAATCAGTAAGCGTGCCGACGTCGCCACCGGCAAGATCCTTGACGGTTACGGACCATGTGCCGGCAGGGACCTCGCCCCAGAAAGCGTTCGAGCTGAAAGTCCAATGGACGTTGGCGCCGGAATCGCTGGTGTTCGCAGTTGCGCCGAGCACAGTACTTTTCAGTCGGCTCGTTGTTCCCATCGGCGAGCGGAGGGAGATTTCTAGGTCTCCGCGGTAGGGATGGGTGATGTTAAGGAGAAGCGTTACATCTTCTAGTCGCGTTGTTGATGTGACCGTGAATTTCTTGGTGACACCTCTGGTGTTGTTATCCGGAATAGATTGGTTTGCGGTGATTGGTCCAACGGTTTCTGTGGTTTGTTTCGTGACGCCTTGATAAAGTTGTGCGTTTGCGATGAGTTTTCCGGCATCAATGCAGCCGAAGCCATAGTTCTCATTGAACTTGAGACCCGCGCCGTTTGTGATCCATCCGCCCGCCGTCGAGGTGTCGCCCGGATCAACGACGTTTGAGGACATCGTGATCAGGTGCTTAGCCATGCGTGTGTTGAGCGCGGAGTTGGACTGCTTGACGAGAGCAAGGACACCGGTGACGAGCGGAGCGGCGGATGATGTTCCGCCGAAGATCGTTGTGTAGTTTTGGTCGGGGAAGGTGTCCGACGTTGGGTTGTATCCGCTGAATCCGTTGAGATCGGTTGTCGTGATTCCCGGAAGATTTCCTGAGCTGGATGGCGCGCAGACAAAGATATTCGAGCCGAAATCACTGTAGGTCGCAAACTTTCCATCTTCTCCAAGTGCGGCGACGGTGATGGAATCGGGGCTGCTTTGGAGATCGAGCGAGTTGGAGTCTTGGGCACGGTTGCCTCGCTCATTGCCTGCGGCGAAGACGTGGATCGTTTCGTTGGCAGCGCTGGTGGCGAGGGCTTGTTTCTCAAGGGGTGTCGCGATGAACGGCGCGGTGTATCCGTAGCTGTGGTTTTCGACTTTGATCGCTTCCGATCCGTTGGCGGTGTGGAAGAGAGTGGCATCGACGAACTGCTGGCTGGTTTGACTATTGAAGTCGACACGTAGGCCGGCGAGTTTCGCGAGCGGAGCAGCACCGGTAACCCCGATGCCATTTCCGCCGCGCGCGGCGGCGACTCCGGCGACGGATGTTCCGTGCTGGTCGCCGGCGTTTACCGGGCTAGGGTCGGCATCGTTTTGGCCGAAATCCCAACTGTTGCTCGGGCTAAAGTTTGGTGAGAGATCTGGCTGGCTTTTTTGCAGACAGTCATCGACAATGCCAATAACGACGCCGTTACCGGTCCAGTTGTTGTCCCATGCGGGTTTGACATCGGCGTCGATGGCTCCCCCGATGTTGTTGACGAGGTGCCATTGGCCGTACCATCCGACAGTTGGTTGGTCGGGGAAGAAGAAGGGATCGTTTGGCGTGAATCCAAATCGCTTGTAGGCGGTCTTTTCATTGACACCCGCGATGGCGACTTCGGGATCAGATTTCAGATTTCCAGATGCGAGAGCGGCACGAGCAGATGTGTTGCCTTTTAAGACGTACCAATCAGAATTTGCATTGAGTCGTCGAATTGCGACAAGGCCATGGCGTGCTGCCACTTCGCTGGGGTCGGCACTGGGCTGAAGTTGGACAAGGAATTCATCGGTGTCTTGCGGAGCATCTGGATCGATTCCGATTCTGCGCGCGGCCTTTGGACCGTGCAGCACGCGATCGGCAACATCTTGCGACGTTCGATTCTGGGCACTGGCTTTGTAAACGCTGATCGGGACGACCGCGATTAGGCCAACGGCAAGCGCTTTGATCCAAATGAATTTCTTTTGCACAGATCCATCCTTGGGAGGCAGCCAGCACATTTACCGGCTCTGATTTTTTCCGCTTACGATTGCATCCTGCTACGCGTAAGCTCTGCGAAGTTTACAGTGCCTCGTACTTTGACGGGCCTGTCCCCTAGGATACAACGACCCTATGATCTTCCCAAATCTCAAGCGTCTTCGCAGCTTAGCCACGCTGCTGATATTAGGTGCCTTTTCAACCTGCGTCCTGGCACAAACACCGGAACAGGAGAGCGACTCCCTTTACCAAGAGACTTATGCCATAGTTGGCGCCCGAATCGAGGTCGGTGGAGGCAAGGTTATTGAGAAAGGCACGATTATCGTGCGAAAAGGCCGAATTGAATCGGTCGGAACCGACATTAAGGTTCCTGACTATGCCTATGTGGTGAAGGGCGACAACCTTACGGTCTATCCGGGATTTATTGATGCCTACACGACGAAAGGCCTGAAGCTTCCCGATCCGGTGCCGGACCAAGACGTGAAGTTGGATACCGGGGTGACAGCTCCAGCATCGATGCGCGAAGCGAATCGCAAGGGTGTGAGGCCGGAACTGAACGCCGCTGATTTTCTTGACCTGAGCGGAATGGAAGATGAGAGAAAGGGCGGCATCACGGGAGAATTGATCGCGCCATCTGGCGGGATCTTGAATGGTTCGGCAACTTTCGTAAACACGAGCGGACGTCCCCCGCGCGAAAGCATTCTTCTTCCTACCTATGGGATGTGTGTTGGATTTGCGGCGTCGGGACCGGGCTATCCGGTGACCCCACTTGGGTTTATGGCGCATCTTCGACAGACATTGTTGGATGCGCAGCGCGCAGAGAGTCCGGCGTACAACGGCAGCTTGCCGCTTGCAGATCGACCGCTCTTGGCATTGCAGCCAGCGTTGGCGGGCAAGGTGCCTTCTCTTATGGAGTGCGACCGCAACTATGAGATCGCTCGATGTTTAGGAGTTGCGGATCAGTTTCGATTGAAGCCGATCATTGTTGGCGGATTGGATGCGTACTCGCAGGTTGATGACATTAAGAAGCGCGGCATTCCGGTTTTGCTAGCGATGAATTACGCACCGGAGCCATCTCCCGCGAAGAAGCCGTCCAGCGATGCACCTGCAGGTGGCGCTGCTCCAGGCGGAGCGCCCGCAGGTGGTCCGAGTCAGGAGACGAAAATTTCTGAAGATGCCGAAGTTGTTCCGCCCGAAGTTTTGGCAGAGCGACAGGGCAAGTGGCTTGATCGCGTTCGCACGGCGAAGGCGTTGGTGGCGGCCAAGGTGCCGTTTGCATTTTCGAGTCGCGGATCAAAGAGTCGCGATGATTTTTGGAAGAACTTGCGAAGAGTTATTTCGGAAGGTTTGGATCGACAAGCGGCGTTGGATGCATTGACCATTAATCCGGCGAAGCTTTTCGGAGTGGATAAGGAGCTTGGAACGGTGGAAGCAGGGAAGATCGCGAACTTGACGATCATGAATGGCGACTTTGCGAAGGACGATACGAAGTTTCTCTATGTGGTCGTGGGTGGCCGCCTTTATGATTTGAGCAAAAACAAAGCTGGAGCGCCGCCACAACGGCGTCGCAGAGGATTCTTTGATGACGGCACGGAAGGAATTGGGGAGGCAGGAAAGTGATTCTCGCTGCACTTTTACTCGCTTCTCAACAGAAACCGACAACGCCTCCGTTTGAAACGGAAGCTATGCGCAAGCCGAGCATCGTCACCCACGGCAATTGTCTGATCAAGGATGGCTATGTCATCACGGTGACGGGACCTGTTCTTCCCGATGGCGATGTTCTCATTCAGAACGGAAAGATCAAAGCAGTTGGCGAGCATCTTAGCGCGCCCGCAGGAACAACGGTCATCGATGCTCATGGAAAGATCGTGACACCGGGAATCATCGATGCACATAGCCACATGGCGGCATCGAGCTCGGTGAACGAATTCTCAGATTCGATTACAGACGAAGTGCGGATCGCCGACATTATCGATCCGGATGATTCTAGTTTCTATTACAAGCTAGCGTCGGGATACACGTCGGCGCTTGTACTGCACGGCAGCGCGAATGCGATCGGCGGTGAGAGCCAGATCATCAAGATGAAATGGCACCATCCGATTCAGGAAGTGCTCTTTCCGGGTGCGCCACGGATCGTGAAGTTTGCGTTAGGTGAGAACGTTACGCAGGCGAACGATGACGGACAACAGACGCGATTTCCTTCGACACGCATGGGCGTGGAGGAAGTCTATCGGCGTGCGTTTGATCAAGCGAAGGCCTATATGGCGACGTGGGATCGATACAATGCGCATCCTTCGGGTGTTCCGCCTCGCAAGGACATGCGACTCGAAACTCTATCGGATATTTTGCGACGCAAGATCATTGTGCATTGCCACTCATACCGACAGGATGAGATGTTGATGCTCGCGAACTTGTCGCATGAATACAACTTCCGATTGGTGTTTACGCACTCGCTAGAGGCGTACAAGATCGCGCCGGAATTGAAGGCGCTTGGCATCATGGCGAGCAGCTTTGCGGACGCTTGGGCTTATAAGGAAGAGGTAATGGACGCGATTCCTTATAACGCGGCTTTGTGTTGGCAGGCTGGCATGACAATGTCGATCAACACCGACACGTCGGGCGGCATGACGCCAGTGAATATGGACGCGGCGAAGTCGATGCGCTTTGGCGACGTGCCGCCGGAAGAGGCGATCAAGTTCGTGACCATCAATCCCGCGAAGCAGCTCGGTATCGATAAGATGACGGGTTCTTTGGAAGCAGGGAAGGATGCGGACGTCGCGATTTGGGACGGCAATCCGCTTAGCGTGTTTTCGCGATGCGACATGACGTTGGTCGATGGGGAAGTGATGTTCCAGCATCGCGACAACTTCGGATTGGATGGAACTTCTAAGCACGAGCATGACTTGACGATGCCGAAGGCGGCGGATCTTCCGATGACGCCTGATGGCACGCATACGATTGCGATTGTCGGCGGTGATGTCTATCCGATTACGGAGCCGATGATCCCAGGTGGAACGGTCGTTTTTACCGACGGAAAGATTTCTGCCGTCGGTAAAGACGTTGCGATTCCCGCGGGAGCGTTTGTCGTGCATGCGGACGGACAGCGCGTTTTTCCTGGTTTCATCGACGCGGGTTCGCAAGTCGGTCGCGATGAAGTGGATTCTGTCCGCGCGACGATCGACACGTCGGAATTGGGACGCTTCAATCCTGATCTTGTTGCGCTGGACGCAGTGAATCCGGAGAGCAAACACATTCCGATCACGCGACTCGGCGGCATTACTTCGACGATGGAGCGTCCTCTAGGTGCGGTCATCGCGGGTCAAGGTTCGATGACGAACCTTGGCGGTTGGACAACAGACCAGATGGGCGTTGCTCGTCAGGCTGCCTTGTATATCAACTTTCCGTCCGGTCCTGAATCAATTCCTTCTTTCTTCCGCGCGAACATGTCGCCAGAGGATCTGCAACGACAGAAGGACTTTGCGGAGCAGCAGAAATCCAATCTTCGGGACTATTTGGAGATGGCCAAGCGCTATCTGATTGCGAAGAAAGAAGATCCGGATAACACACCGAACGATACGCGCTTGGATGCGCTTGCTCCTTATCTGAATGGGGAGAAGCCGGTGGTGATTTCTGCGGGCACAGAAGCGCAGATCAAGCAAGCGGTGAAGATGGCGCAGGATCTCAAGCTGAAGTTCATCATCGCGGGAGGAAAGGAGACTTGGCGAGCAGCTCAGTTCCTTGCCGAGAATCACGTGCCAGTGGTGTTGACGCCGACGGGTGTAAGTGCTCTTGTTGCGGAAGGCGATGAGACTTCGCGCGACTACGATCCTTATGACGCTGTGCTGAGCCAGCCTGCGTTGTTGGCACGAGCCGGCGTGATGGTTTCCTTTGCTTCTGGCGAGAGCGCGACTTCTTACGAGTTGCCATTGCGTGCCGGACTGGCATGTGCTTATGGCATGCCGGAGGATGCGGCGCTGAAAGCGTTGACGATTAACGCGGCAACGATGTTTGGAGTCGACGATCAGCTTGGAAGCTTGACGGTAGGCAAGATGGCGAACGTGGTGGTGATGGATGGCGATCCGCTGGAGATCAACACGCGAGTCCGCGGCCTGTTCATCAAAGGACAGCAGTTGCCGCTGACGAGCCACTGGACTGAGCTTTACGAGAAGTATCGAAAGCGATTGTCTAAGTGATCTGAAATCTGTGATCAGTGATCAGACATCAATCTGATCACTGATCATTATCCTCTTATCTCCGAAGTGACTTGGGGGGCCAGTTCTTTTCAGCGCCTTCAATATGTACTTGGGCTGCGTGGGTAAGGGGAGAGCGGAGGCATCCGAGCGATTAATTCAGCGGCAGTTTCCGTGGCAAGGGTCTTCTTAAGTTCTGCAGATGGATTCTTACGTGCCGTCTTTCCTAGTTGGTAGAGATTCTTGACGAGCCACACAGGTGTCATGAACAGTCCGCGTGGACTCCACCAGCCCATTAAGAAGGTTTGGCCAAGAATCGCTAACTGCTTTTTCGCGCCACAGGAACGACAACAAAGGTATCGACGGTTGGAGAAATGTTGGACAACAAGCGCCGAAATCAAGCGATGATCTTGGCGAAAATCGACCCCTCGCCCTTGGCGTCCGCAATCCGGACACGGACCGTCAAAGAATGCTCTTGCAATCGCTTCAACCTCGACCGTGGGAATGGAGTCTGCGACCACTAACGCCTCTCCCAATTTGGCGCAATTAGCGCTACAGAATTTGCGTGTGCCAACCTTCACGCCGCCCACAAAGAAGATCGCGCCGCACTTTGAACAGGTAGCCATAAGTCCTGATTAAATTGTACTTCAGGATTCGCGTTTTTCAAGGTGTCGCTCAAGGAGATCAGCTATCTTCGGATATTCCTCTGATTGGGTGGGAACCAGTTTTAAGAGTTGCTCCAACAACTGTTTTGTTTGGGGCAGGCGACTATAGAAAATCTCACGGCCGAGCGTGATCCGTTCCTCGCTCGTATAGCTTGCGGAGAGGTCAATGATATGGGCGAACCAATGCCAACCGGCCTCCGGAAAACCTCCACCTTCCTCGGATGTGAGGTTGCGCAACAGGTAGATGCGATGGTTGGGATTTGCCAGACGGGGAACGATGACTTCCATCGTTTCATCGGGATGGGTAGCGGTTCGCCAGGCGATGAGTTCAAGTCCGCCACTGACAAGCGTGTACCAATAGTCGGGTTCCTGCGCGTCGATCAAAGCGAGGCATTGATCGACAATCTCCGTAACGTGACGTTTGTTGAGCGTGGCCGCTAAGTCATCGAGTTTAGGGGATGCATAGTCCCCCAAAGGGCTCTCGCTGCTGTAGAGACGATCGACGGCGATGTCGAAGGCATTTTCCGCAACAGGATTCATGTCGCCTTCTTTGGCGTTACCTGAAGACCGAGCTCTTTCCATTGCGCGTCGTCGACGATGCTTGGTGCGTCCATCATGGGGTCATAGCCGTTGCCCATCTTGGGGAAGGCAATGACTTCGCGGATGTTCTCGTTGTCGGTGAGCATCATGACGAGGCGATCGATTCCTGGTGCGATTCCTCCGTGCGGCGGAGCGCCGAACGAGAATGCATCAAGCATGTGGCCGAATCGCTCACGCTGGGTTTCTTCGCTGATCCCGAGCAATGAGAAGACCTTTGACTGAATGTCCGAGCGATGGATTCTGATGGATCCAGAGGCGCACTCGATTCCGTTGCAGACGACGTCGTAGCAGTCGGCGCGAATGCGGCCGGGCTCTGAGTCGATGTAGACGAGGTCTTCGTCTTTTGGCGCGGTGAAGGGGTGATGGGTGGAATCCCATCGATTCTCGTCTTCATTCCACTCAACGAGAGGGAAGTCCAGAACCCAACAATATTTGAGAACTCGCGGATCGCGCAGTCCGCACTTGTCGCCAATGAGAATGCGCAAGCGCGACAACACGTTGTTGATCGTTGTTCGCTTATCAGCCACGAGGCATATCAAATCGCCTGGTTTCGCACCGCTAGCGGTTATCACGCTTTGCATTTCTTGATGGCTGAAGTACTTTGCGCTTGCGCCACGTACGTTTACACCTTGGCCCAAGACTGCTTTGTAATGTGCACCGCCCGCAAGGTCCCCTGTGGCGTCTGGTAGTACGTCCACCGTGCCGACCACTGCTAGAGAAGCCATTCCCTTTGCGCCGAACTCTTTGCAGAACTCTTCGAGTTGCCCAACCTCCTTACGAGAAAGGGATGCCCCGTCTGGGTAGAGGACGCCTTTGATTTCGCCGCCTGCAGCAATTGCATTCTTGAAAACACCGTACTCTGAGTCACGTAGGGCATCTGTAGCATCGAACAATTGCAAGCCGAATCGAAGGTCCGGTTTGTCGGTGCCGTACATGAGCATTGCTTCGTCGTACGACAAGCGCTCGAATGGCTCGACCGGGTTTTTCTCGAGTTGGAATTCCTCGATCAATTCGTTGAGGACGGTGCGATGTAGTCCTTCCGTAAGTTGGAGGATGTCTTCTTGGGTGACGAAGGACATCTCAAGGTCCAACTGGGTGAATTCTGGCTGGCGGTCGGCGCGTTGGCTCTCATCGCGGAAGCACTTCGCGATTTGGTAGTAGCGCTCAATGCCACCCACCATCAGCAATTGTTTGTACTGTTGGGGGCTTTGAGGCAACGCGTAGAACTGACCCGGCTCAAGTCGGTAGGGAACGAGATAGTCTCTCGCGCCCTCCGGAGTTGAACGCGTGATGATGGGAGTTTCGACATCGACGAAGCCCTTGTGTTCCAGATATCGCCGGATCTTCTTGATCACGGCCGCTCTGAGCGCCAGATTGCGATACATGGTTGGGCGGCGAAGGTCCAAGTAGCGGTACTTCACGCGAAGCTCTTCGTTCACGTTCTGCATCTGGTCTTCATCGCTCAGCGGGAAGGGAAGCGGCTTTGCGTGGCTCAGGATGGTGAAACCGGTGACGAGCACTTCGATGTCGCCGGTCGGCATTTTTGAGTTGCGGACAGATTCGTCACGAGCGACGATTTCACCTGAGACGGCGAGGCAGGTTTCGCTACGAATTTCAGCGAGGTTCGGGAAGCGGGCGGGCTCAAAGTTGAGCTGGATCAAGCCGGTGCGATCGCGAAGGTCGACGAAGAAAAGACCGCCGAGGTCGCGCACTTTGTGAGCCCAGCCGTTTAAAACGACTTGTTTGCCTACATCGGAAAGGCGTGGCTCACCACACATGATCGAGCGTTGTACAAAGCCCATGGGAGCGAATAGGATACACCTAGAGGTGAGTTTGCAGTAGGCGGTTTGCGGTTAGCGGCTTTATCGAACGAAACGCAAGCGAGTCGCAGGGTCAAAAGGCCCGAGTTTTGCGTCTTGTAAAGCAGGGTGCGACGGGGTTAGGTTCGCGTCGTAGAAAGGGTCCGGTATAACTCATTTGCACTTGAGTTCTCCTACATCGCGAGGAGCAGGATGCCTCTCCCCTAAGGACTAAATGACAAGGAGCGTTAACAACTAATGGCCCTCGCCGTGGAAAATGGCCAGTCGAAGATTCCGAACTACCGGAATACAGTCAAGAAAGAAATTCCCGCCGAATATCTGCAGCCTGAGCTTCTGACGCTTCTGTGGATTCCGGTTCACGCGGCCATCATCGGCGGCAGTTTGTTTTTGCTCCACAGCTATTTTTCGTGGTGGCTTGCTCCGATCCTTTCGCTGGTCATCGGCCACTCCTTTGCGTGCCTTGGGTTTTTGGCGCACGACATTTGTCACGGCGCCTCTATCCGCGTTCCGCTGATTCGCGAGTTGCTGACCGGTATAGGCTTTTCTGCTTTTGGTATCGGATCGTATTTGTGGCGTCGCTGGCACAACACGGAGCACCACAACAATACGCAAGTCGAGGGCATCGATCCCGATCACTTGTTCACGATGGAGGACTATGAGAAGAACCCAATCCTCCGCGGTCTCTATAAGCTATCCCCCCTCGCTCGCAATCTAATCATCTTCTCGTCGTTCAGCTATCGCATGACTCAGCAGACGCTGCGAATGATGATCACGTACCTGCGAAGCCCCAAGAGCACGAACTATAACCGGCTTGTTTTGATTCTTCAGTTCGTGGTGCCGATCACATGTTGGGTAACACTGACGTCGTTCCTTGGCTCGCAAGTTCTAATCTGGGGATATCTTGTACCGCTTATGGTCGGCAACGCGATTGCAATCAGCTATATCGCGACGAACCACTTCTTGAATCCGCTGGCGGATGATCGCGACGTGCTTGCCACTTCGCTTTCGGTGACGCTTCCTAAATGGCTTTCCTTCCTTGATGCTTGGCACATTCATTTCGGGGCTCACGTTGCTCACCACCTTTTCCCGCAAGCGCCGGCACGATATGGCCGCGCGATCGAAGTGAAGATCCAGGAGATCTATCCTGATCGCTTCCATGTCATGCCGATGATGACGGCGCTTCATATGCTTTGGAAGACGCCATGGGTTTATGAGGATAAAGAGACTCTGATCGACCCGCATCGACAGTTGCGATTTAAGACTCTTGGCAATGGCATGAACTGGCTGAGCCGCCGTGCGCAACGCAAGGCAGCGAAGGCAGCAGCCGCGGTTGCAGCGGTAGAAACTGACAACGCAAAATAGCGTTTCTTGTTTCGTCCGTGACGCGCATTAGGATTTAGCGATGAAGGGCGAGACATTAATGTCCTTGAAAGACTTGGCCATCACGATGGCCTTGTTTTCTGCTGCGGTCGTCTCGATTGTTATCGTTGGGTACGTGCTGTTTAAGAGATGGGAAGCACGTGAGGCGATGCGGCGGGGCGGGCAGATCGCGTTGGCACATCTGAATCCGGATTGCGCGGAGAAATCTCACGGCGAGCCTTGAGCGGATTTGCCGATTGCTTGATCCTTCTTCGATTAAAGCTTGGACGGACAGGTTGCCGATTGCTTGATCGACTCTCATTTGCCCGGAACCTCCACCCCGGACCTGTGAGTCCGACTCGCTGCTCTCTTCACAGATGGCTTTGGATTGATTTGCTCGTCGGACCGGTCCGACCCCTCCTCGTCCACCTTGTGCAGGAAGGAGGGGACCCAAGCAACTACCGAGGAACGACCGGAGTTTCGGGGCGGCTGGGGTTGATTCGAGGGACGCCGAGCTGGACGATGTCGCGCTTGAAGAACAGATCGATCGTCCAATCCATGACAATGCGGATGCGACGTGACCAGCTTGGCATCTTCATGAGATAGACCGTTCGGAATAGCCACCATGCAAAGAGACCAGAAACTTTGAAACCGAAGACTTTGGCGACGGCGGTGCGGCAGCCGAGGGCAGCGAGCGATCCGACGGGATTGTAAGCAAAGGGCGTTGTATCTTCATGGCGGATGGCGCGGGCAATATTCTTGGCGACGTGAACGCCTTCTCGCAACGCGTTCTGCGCGGTGGCGCCATAGCTTTGGTGATTTGGATCTTCGATTTTCGCCAGATCACCGACTGCCCAAACGTTATCGAATCCGTTGACACGTAGATTTGAACCACAAGTGAGCCACCCACGATCCCGCGGGAGCGAAGGCATGTGATCGAGGAGAGGACTGGGAGCGATTCCGGCTGCCCAAATACACGTGTAGGTTTCTAAGAGTGAGCCATCGGTGAGAACGACTTCGTGTTCACGCACTTCTTTCACGCTGGTTTTCGTGCGGATATCGAGTCCGCGTTTCTTGAGATTTTTGTTGGCGTATTCGGCGAGATCTTCGTCGATTGCGCTGAGGATGCGATCGGATAGTTCGAGCACGACGATGGAGATGTCATCATGGCGAATTTTTGAATAGCCTTTGCAGGCGTCGGTGAGAAAGTCTTGGTATTCGCCAGCAAGTTCAATGCCGGTGAAATTTGCGCCGACTACAACGACGCGCAGGAGGGCTCGCCTTAAGTTGTCATCTTCAATCGTGTTTGCAAGCTCAAGGAGGCGGACGGCTCGGTCGCGAAGCGATATTGAATCAGCGAGGCTCTTTAGCTGAAATCCAAATTCTGCGAGGCCGGGGACGGGCGGCATTTTGGTGACCGAACCGAGGGCGAGGACGAGATGGTCATAGTGCATCGATGAGCAGGCTTCATCGCCGATCATCCGATAGCGCACCTGCTGCTGCTTGAGATCGACGTCTGTTATTTCCGCCATGCGGAAGTCTTGATCCCGGACGAAGTCTCGCAGAGGAACGACAACGTGACGAGGCTCGATGGTGCCTACTCCTGCTTCCACGAGAAGCGGATAGAAAAGAAGGAAGTTGTTACGGTCAATTAGCGTGTATTCCCAATCGTTGGGCAGAACCTTGTTGAGCGTTTTGGCAGCGTACGCACCACCAAACCCTCCACCGAGGATGACGACCCGTTTACGAGAACCTGCGAAATCCAAGCGCTAGCCCAGACCCACGTCGCGCCGTGTGGTCCGGCTGGTGGGCATCGCTTCCAGGTCAAGGTTCATCGACCTATATGTGCGGGCGATTTTAAAACCGTGCCCGCCATAGAATTTGTCGAGAACCGTCCAATCAATCAAGCAACGACGGACGCCTTTTTCCTTTAGGTGGGTGAGACCTGCTGCGAGGAGCGCGTGTCCGAGGCCCTTGCCTCGCAATCCAGCGGCAACACCGATGGGACCAAGACTCCCCCAGTTGTCGCCAAGATCTTTACGCCACACGCCGCCGGCCATAGGGACCTTGTCATCCCACTTTTGGATGCGGGCGAAACCTACTAAACCTTTCTCTCCGAAGAGACCGATCACGCAGTGCGGATAGCCTTCTCGTTTTATCTTTTCTTCGATGTCGTATGGCCAGCGTCCAGGAAATTCCTCAAGCATGAATTCTTTGATCGTGCCGAGGTCTTCAATCGTCAGGGGCCGCGCCGAGTAACCAGCAGGCATCGGATATTTGTTTTCGTATCCGTCAAGATCTCGCTCCATGTCATGTGCTTCTGGACCCGCGACAAAACCTTCGACCTCGAGCAAGTTTTTCAGCGCAGAGAAATCAGTAGGAACGCCAGGGAAGAAGTGCCAAGCGTCTTGTCCAAAGTGCAACTTTCGCACTCCGCGGTTACGCAATATCGACTTGACCTCGGCAAGGAGATCAACAGCGGTTTGCGGTTCTTTGTAGGCGATCGCACAAAGGTAAGCGTCGTCCGTCTTGTTTCCGGGATACAGTCGTCCGGCTCCGGGTTTCTTGATGACGACAAATCCCTGGGCAGGGCCATCGGGGGCGTGGATGAGGGAGGCTCCCCAATCGAAAACGGGGCAATCGACGGTGTTGAGCTTCAGGAGTTCCGGATCGACGTCATACCGGGGAGGGAAGTAGTTGCTCCAAAGGTTGGCGAGTTCAGAAAAGTTGGCACGTCGGAAGCTCTGGAGCACGGGATTCACCCCCTAGCGAGAAGCTGACGCAAATGCTCTCCGTAAAGATTGAGTGCTTCGCGCGTCCTCGTTATTCTAGATATCATATTTCCGTCATCGATACGAAGGAATTCTTCTAAATTTGGCGAGCTAAAGAGCGCTTCGAAGGCGTCTCCAGCCTTTCCGTCGCTTAGAAGTCCTATTTGGGCATCTTCCGGGGTGAACCGCAAATATGCCACGGCATATCGCCTGACTGGTGCGTAATTAGACGACATCCAGCGCCGATGTTCGCTGTACCTGGCTTCTAATTTGGCGTTTGCGCCCAGTTGAGCGGCGTCACACAGGGTTTCAACCAGGTCTTCGTACCTGCTGTAGAAGCGAACAAGTTCCTCGTGTCGCTCCTGCACAGTTGGGATGATTTTGGCGGCCATTTCGCGGTCGCGTGCTTCTGCGCGATCCTTGACTGCCGATTTAGATCGATTGCTCATGCTGCGTGCCCATGCTCGCAAGCTAACGACTCCGTTCGTAACCCTCTGGCCCAGCGTTTGGGTTCTCAATTTCCGACCTCCCTGTTCTTTTCCACCCAATTGATTCTGAGGTCGCGTACCATTCCTTGGACGCGTCGTTTGTCCTCATCATCCAGACCCAGTTCGAGCACTTCAGCCAGTTTCGCGGTTGCGTCAATGGCGGTCCTTGCTTGAGTCAGATCCTGTTGAATCTGCCCCGTCATTATATCAGGCTGCAGTCCTAGCTTCTGCCAAGAAATTGCGGCCAATTGATCGACCAAAGCGGCAAGGACGGAGTAAATATCGAGGGGCTCTTTGGCGCTCTCATCGGGCATCTCGGAGTAGGGACGCAGAACGAAGATCGATAGATGCAGCTTCCGCCGCAGGACTGACGATCAACTCAATTGTTCGTGCCGTCGCCAAACACGGAGTGATTGACGTCGTTTATTGCCTTCACTTCTTTCCAGCGATCCTTAAATCCAAACCACAGCGAGAAGTCGGTAGGGTCAGAGCCGCCGCCGTTGTTTGGAAACACTACCTTTGTGCCGCCGGACACCGTGAAGTAATCCGTAATCACAGATCCGTAAATCATTGAATCGCCGGTGAATTTCATCGCGGGGGTCGATGCTTTGCACGTGCTGTTGAGCGCATAGAAACCGCCATTGAATCGACCGTTTCCACTAATCGTCAATGTGGCGCACTTGTTGTAGAACAAGCGAAACTTTGATGGAGTCGTGTCGGTGAAGATTACGGGCACCCCGATGGTGTCGTCCTTGATGGCACCGGATGATGGGTTGTCGACCCAAATGCGAATTTGACCGAGATGGGTTAGAAGCACGATTCCCGACGTTCCCTGCTTAAGATTAAAGTCGTTGAAGTAATAGTCTCCAGGGGGGATAAGATAAATTTTCTTACCCTGCACGCCGTAGGCAGTAATGCCGTAAGTAGTATCTGAAGCCGTTCGGAATCGGGAACCAGTTGCGGCATCCAGTGCACTTGTATCGCTGGGAACGTTGTTGCTAGGATCGGTGAAAGATCTACTATTCAGCGTAAATCCAGCACTCGGAAGTGCTTGCACGTCCGCCAACGTGATGCCTGAAATAGTTGTTTCGGCTGACCACGCAGGATCTGTTGAGCGTAGGATTCTTATCCCCGCATTGTTGTTGTGTGTGGCAAGCCAGGGCAAGCCCGACGTTGACCCAGGAAATTGCAATGCCGCCATCAAAGAAATGTCGGGCATGATCACGGGATCGCCGTTAGTTGCGACGTTGGTGCCCGAGTCTGAAGAGCGTGCGGCACCGCCGTTCAACTCTAACGTGCCATTGACAATGTCTGTGTTCAGCGTTCCGTTAAAAGTAACGCCACCGTTGGTGCCGAGATTTCCAACAATCTCGGTGGATCCGCTCGATGCGCCGCCGCCACTGAACACGCCGTTGATATATGCGAATAGAGCGTATTCATCAAAAATGCTCTTCCGTTTGCCGCGGACTTGTACTGTTCTGGAGATTCCGTCGACGGTGCCGGTTGATTCCACGCACATATCATTTGGCGCTTTCCATGTTCCCGAGCCGTTGCAGTTCGAGCCGAAGGGTCTCACGAAAACCGTGAAAGAGCCTGATACTCCTGCCATTCCTGGCAAAGTGTTGACTTGCACAGTGCGCGGAGAGCTTTCCTGGTCCGCTAGGGAAGTGTCGGCGGTGTCGCTGCTGATGCGCGCAATCTCATAATTAATTCCTGCTTCTGCAAGCGTGACGGCATTGGCATAAGTGCCTTCCGTGTGTGCGCGAGATAAGTGTGAAACGGCAACGGATCCAATTCCGGCCAGTATCGTGCCAACTACCAATGTAAATGCCAAGGCTGTTATCAGCGTGAAACCCCGCTGAGCCAAGCGCGACTTCCTCTCTTTCATGTTTACACCGCAAAACTTACACAAACGAGTATAAAGCTTCGCGATCTAATAGGGAAGTGTTTAACTAAAGAAATTCAAAGTTTTCGCTGCCGCTCGGTTGACAATTGCAAGAAAATTCAATGGGCGTTTCATTTACAGATAACGGTGCAGCTTGCCGAGGCGGTCTTGCCGTTCTTATCGGTCACCTTTACGGTGATCGTGTAAGTTCGTTGTCCGCTTGGAATGTGCTCTTGTCGGACATCCACGCTCGTGGCCGTTATGTTCTGAATGTCGTTCGCTACATCGCCTGAGAATGCGCCGCTGTCGGGATCGCTGCTGGTGCAGGTGACGGTGATAGTCGGAGCAGGGTCAGCGGGATCGGTCACGGTGTATGTGAGCAGAACCGTCTTCATGTGCTGGTTTTGACTGTTGATTGTTGAAGGGTTCGCGGTGAGTCCGGTGATTGTCGGGCCACCAGAGGAGGTGACATTTACGGTTCGGGTCCTAGTGGTGGTGTTGCCAGAACTGTCAGTTGCCGTGTAGGTGACCGTATAAGTTCCGACGACGGCGAGAACGGAGCCGCTCTTGGAAACGGTGATGCTGCCATCGCAAGCATCGGTAGCAGTCGCGCCGGGCTCCAAGTAGATGCCGTTGGCGAGATCAACGGTCATCGGATTGCTTCCGTTCAGGGTAATGACGGGCGCCGTTGTGTCGATCACGTTAACGGTTCTGGTCGCCGTTGATTGGTTTCCTGAGCTATCCGTCGCTTTGTATGTGACGGTGTAGGAGCCTTTGCTGGTGAGGACAGATCCGGTGATCACGACTGCGACACTGCCATCGCAAGTATCGGTGGCAGTTGCGCCGGGTTCGGAGTAACCGGATCCACATGCGACGGTCATTGGGTTGCTGCCGTTAAGCGTTAAGACGGGAGCTGTTGTATCGGTGACGTTGACCGTGCGCGTTGCGGTTGCCTGATTTCCGGCGCTGTCCGTTGCTTTGTAGGTAACAGAGTAAGTGCCCTTGCTGGTTAGAACAAATCCGGTGATGACAACCGCGACACTGCCATCGCATGTGTCTATTGCCGTCGCGCCGGGCTCTGAATAACCCGAGCCGCATGTAACGGTCATCGGATTACTTCCCTTTAGCGTAATCGTTGGAGCGATGGTATCGCTGACAACGACGGCTCTTGTTGCCGTCGCCGTGTTGTTCGATCCGTCTTTTGCGGTGTATGTAATTGTGTAGGAGCCCTTTGCTGCTGAGACAGTGCCGGAGATTGTAACTGCAACATTGCCGTCGCAAGAATCGTTCGCAGTAGCGCTTGGTTCGGAGTATCCCGATCCACATTGGATAGTAACGGTGCTCGCTCCGTTTAAAGTGATGACGGGAGGGGTCGTATCAGCCACAGTGACAGTGCGCGTTGTGGTCGCGGTGTTTCCGGAGTTGTCCTTTGCGGTGTAGGTGATCGTGTACATGCCTTTCGCGGCAGCAACAGTTCCGCTCGTTGTTACAGAGACTGTGCCATCGCAAACGTCTGATGCGACTGCGCCGAATTCGGTGTAACCGGTACCGCATTCAACGGTAAGGCTTGCCAGGCCGTTGAGCGCGATGACGGGTGCGGTCGTGTCTACTACCTTCACGGTTCGCGTTGCGGTGGCTTTGTTGCCTGCCTTGTCCGTCGCGGTGTAGGTAATCGTATAAGTGCCTTTGACGGAGACGGTTCCGCTCGTGGAGACCGACACACTTGCGCCATCGCAAGAATCGGTCGCGGTCGCCCCTGGCTCGACATATCCGCTGCCGCACTCAACATTCATCGGAGTTGCCCCTTTGAGCGTGATGACAGGAGCTGTGGTGTCAGCGACTGTGACCGTACGGGCGGCTGTTGATTTGTTGCCAGCGCTGTCGGTCGCGGTGTAAGTAACCGTGTATGTGCCCTTTGTGGCGGCGACGGTGCCGCTGATAGTGACAGGAATGCTCTTGGCGTCGCACGCATCGGTAGCAGTTGCGCCGGGTTCCGTGTATCCCGTGCCGCATTCCACGGTCATGCTACTTGCGCCGTTTAGCGTAATGATGGGCGCTGCGGTGTCGGACACTGTTACGGTTCTTGTTGCCGTCGCCTTTTGACCTTTCGAATCGGTAGCGGTATAGGTCACGGTATACGTACCGATTTCTGAAGAAACTGTTCCGGTGATGACGACAGAGATGCTTGCGCCACTGCATCCATCGACAGCGTTTGCGCCAGGCTCGGTATATCCAGTCGCGCATTCGAGAGTCATCGGGTTCGTGCCCTTAAGTGTGAGAACAGGTGCCTTAGATCCGGTGACGTTTACAGTTCTTGTCGCGATGGCTTTGTTGCCGCTTGAATCCGTCACGGTGTAGGTGACGGTGTAAGAGCCAACTGCGCTTGAGACGACGCCAGAAATAGTGACGGGAAGATCGCCGTCGTAGTTGTCCGTTGCGGTTGCACCGGGCTCGGAATATCCATGCGCACAGTCGACGTCCATTGGATTGTCGCCTTTGAGGGTGATGACGGGATCTGTCGTATCGACAACGTTTACGGTTCGGTTCTTGGAGCCGGTGTTGCCGCTGCTATCTTTTGCAGAATAGGTGAGCATATAAGAGCCAAGCTTCTTGGTATTCACCGTTCCGGAAACTTGCACTCTTAGATCGCTGCCGTCAGTTTCATCGGTTGCGGTGGCGCCAGGGTCTGTCCACATTGAGAAGACTTCGAGGGGCATCGGCGTGGTGCTGTTGAGAGTTACGATGGGGCCGGTTCCATCGAGCACACGAACGGTGACTTGCGACGATGCCTTTGCTCCGTATGGATCTTGAATCGTGAAGGTAAACGTGTGGTTTCCGACGGGGAGATCGAGAGCAATGTCTTCTGAGCCTGCTCCGGTGGACCAGTGATAACTGAGCTCGTCGCCATCGGAATCATAACCGCGACCGTGAAGGGCGACATGCGCCAAGCCATTGTTTGCGGTCACTGTTTGGTTTGCTCCCGCGTTGGCGGTTGGTGCGGCGTTTGGTTCAGGAAGCACTTTGACGAAGACGCTGGTCTTAGTGAAGTCTCCTTGACTGTCTCGTACTTGAAGATCGAATCGTTTTTGTCCGACCTCCATCTTCATGTTCACGGTTTCTTTGCTGCTTACAACTTCGTTTTCGACGGTCCATTGGAAAGCGAGCACACCATGCATGGCGTCATATCCGGTTCCTCTTATGGATATGTCTGCGGTATTGGTATTGGGGTTGCCGTCATGAGGAACGGTGAAGACGGTGTTGGATGATGTTGCAATGGTTGGGGTCGGAACTTTGATAGGGAATTCGTAAGCTCCCATGTCTGGCCCGGTGCCGATGCTGCGTGGGTGACCTTCTTGGTCTTGGGTGACGGTGACAAGCTTGGCATCTGCTTTGTCGACGCACGATGAACCAATGGATAGGTGTAGATCTTGTCCGATGGCGTCGACTAGGTTTGGATCTTCGGCGGTATTTCCTTGACCGGCGTGACCGCCGGTAATGCACGTATAGGCGACGGTCGCCTTGCCTTGGATTTCAGAAGGAGCGTCGCTCCAGAGGATTGAGTTCTGAATTTTTGCGTTGCTGCTGCTATCGATTCGGAATGCGCCGGGGCCACGGTGAGATAAGTTTGCCGCGAAGGTGCAGTTGGTGACGGTGGCTTTGCTTTGGTCGGCGAGATCGATCGCGCCGCCGTTTTGGAACGATGCGTTTTGACTAAACGAATTGTTGACGAGGGTGAGAGTTGCGTCAGATGTGGCGATTGCGCCGCCGCCGAAATCTGAATTGCCATCTTTGAATGCGCAGGATGTGATGGTTAAGTAACCACCACGTGCTGCGATGGATGCACCGCCGCCGCGTGTATCGTTGAAGTCAAAAGCGCATCCGATGAGAATAGGGGTCGCATTGTCGGAATAGATCGCGCCACCGCTGCCGACGGAATGGTTACGGTTGAATAACGTGGATTGAAATGATGGTTGACCCCCGTTAATGTAGACCGCGCCACCCGTGGTTGCCGCGCAATCTTCAATGGTACAGGAAAGGAAAAGCGGGCTTGCGCCTGTGATGCTGACTCCTGCGCCTGCGCTGGCTTTGCACCGCTTTATGGTGAGGGATCTAACAACTGAAGAAGCGCTTTCGCCGTTGTGGAAGATGAAGCCTTGGCTGACGCCTTGCCCGTCAATGATCGTGCTGAGATATCCAGCGCCCTGGATTGTGATGGCTTTCCCTTGAAAATCGAGGTTGACATTTCCTAGGCCGCGGAAGACTCCAGCGGAGATGAGAATGCGGTCGCCGTTGGATGCGTTGGTGATTGCGGTCTGAATGGTTGCGTACTGCTGCGGAACTCGGAGATCTTTGGAGATTCCGACTTGGCACAGCGCAGCTACCAAACAGCAAGCAAGTAAACGACGAAGCATAAACATCCGGGCCACACGCGTCCTATGTGTAAATCGCGCTTCGAGGGGGCTTGCTTGAGCCCCACACATGAGGCCACGTTTTTGCGTTACCGCGAAGGTACTTCACGCAAAGCGATGAATCGCACGTGGCGATGTGATACGCATTTGAGGCAGCATTTTTGTTGGCAAACCGCACTTTTGCTAGGCAAAACTCAGGGTAACAGTTAGAGGCTTCGAGTACCAAGCTTAGCGTGATCGATTGGAAAGAGCGCAATAACGGGAGGTGCCGATTAGGCCTATTAAGAGGACTATTATCGCGCGCTGTTTCTAAGCGACAGGATCATTGCACTGCATGAGTCAATGAGTGGAGCGAGCTCGACTACCATCGATGGATCGTAACCCTGCGGTCGATTAGACATTCCGATGACGCCGACGATCTCGGTCGAAGCGAAGATGGGAACGCCGAGGAAATTATCGGTTGGAGAACGGCTGCCTTCCTGGGAGACAAATGGTTCGCGGCTCTTAATGATCGAGCTGATCCAATCCGTATCTTCGCAGTCAGAAAACTCGCGCTTTGAATTCTTTTCGAAGGCAGTTCCTGCGAGGGCGATGTAACGCATAGAAGCGTTGCGATCTTGATCGATGCGGACTTCTGAAATGCAGCCGGATTGCGAACCGGTGGCGGCGAGAATATCCCCGAGTAGATCTTGGAAGATCGCGTCTTGGTCGTGCTGTCCGGAAATGAAGGCGACGAGCGCGCCTTGGGCGGCGACAAGGAGATTTCTGCTCGAAAGATCTTTTGCTTGGGCTTCGCTCCGCTCGTGAATTTCTTGCATGAGACGGGCGTTGACACGCTCGGCTTCGTTGACTCTTCGGGTGAGCTGGCTTTCCAGGGCTCGGGCTACGACCTCGGTGCGGTTGGAGGCGTTGTAGCGGAGGAGGATGCGACGCCAATAGGATCCGACGGTGTCTCGGCTGATGCCAAGCTCGGACGATATTTGTTTGTCGGTCAAGCCCCTTGCGGCAAGGGATAAGATCTCCGCCTCGCGGGCGGGAAGTTGTATTCCGCTATCTTCTGTGCCTCCGTCGAATGTCATCGATGTGTTCGCCAATCCGAATACATTCGACGCTGGTTTATCCGTGACAGAAACTCGAACGGATGCGATGTTTAGCGCAATGTTTTGCTCCGAAGTTGCACATTCATTCGCATCGCGATATGAATTTGTCTCTGAGATTGTCAGAGCAGGCCAATGACGGTGCAATAGGGAAGCATCATCTCGGCAAACTTGTGCGCGGCATCCGGCGTGCGGAACTTCCATTTGGAAAAGTTGTGCTTCATGCCGTTCTGCTCAATGACTTCCATTTCCCGGCCATTGAGGATGAGGACGGGATGGGTATTTTCCAGGACCCAATTTCGCACGTCTTTACTGGCATCCGCGGCGTAGGGATCCATGAGTTCATCCCATAGATGGCCCTCGAATACTGCAGTCTGATCGGGGAGCTTATGATCCTTCAGCCGGTCCGCGTTTGACACCCCGTAAATTGTCGGAGGGTTTGGCGTGGGCTGTAGGTTTCTTCCTTGAAAACCCGCTTCAGAACCGTAGACTACCGTCGGACGGTAATCTGTCTGAACGTTGGGCTTCAGACTCGGATCTGGTTGGATGCGGATTGCAGCGTTCCTGTTATCGCTGAACATAGCTTTGTTTTCCTGCACTTTTCATGCCACTCGTTATGGTGTGCAGTGTCCAACGGCCCCGATTCAAAAGATTCTTGCTCCGGTCTACGATTGTTGCCACAAAGTGGTGGGATATCAGAGCCGGGATGTTAAGCCGGGGGACAAATCCTTTTTGCAGTGCAGATGCGAAGAAAAGTCACAGACTGTGCAAAAGTTCGTTTTGAATCCTCGACTCGATCTTTGGCTTCCCGCTGGTGATTTGGTTTCAGTTTCTGGTGCGCGGATCTCGTTTCGCGATTCTCATGTAGCGCCGGCCTTGTTTGGGGAGCAACATCAGCCTGAACCTCTGATTCCGCCTCCGTTGTTAGCGTGACATTTCTCTTTGTCGCCGCTGTTCATGAGTTGTCTCATGAGCTTTTTCGCCTTGTTACAACGGAGTTTCTGTCATGCACTTTTACAAACGATCTCTCGCTTTTGCCCTTCTTGTTTCACCAGTTCTTGCTTTTGCTCATCATGGGACGCGGTTTCTTATCGCGGTGGAATACGACATGGTTCGGCAGCCATTCCTTTTCTTTAACGGAACGTATGAGCAATTTCGGCACGAGGATAATGTGACGCTGTTGGAGCCGGCCATTCTTTTGCCAGTCGGGCGCAACGGCATGAGTGAGTTTGAGATCCACGCCCATATTGAGAAAGAGGGGAGTGAGCCGATGAGGCATGAAGCCACGGGCTTTGAGCTTCGCCATCGATTTACAAAACAGCCCGGCTGGAATTTCGCGGCCGGCCTTGAGTATGAGACAACGCAACCGAACGTGGAGGAGCCGAATAATTGGACGGCAACTTTTGTGGCGGGGAAGGAAGATCGCCAAGGCATGGTGTTGTTAAATCTGGTCGACACGATTGACGCAGAGCCCGGCGCGAAATCTAATTGGGGTTATCGGGCGGCATGGAGTCCGACGCCAAAGGGTTTGGTGAATTACAGCCTGGAGTTTCAGGGTGACTTTGCGAGCCATGGATCGCATGAGGTCGCAGTGGGAGTGATGCAGCACTTGGATTTGAACACGATGCTGAAGCTTGGCGTCGGCACTGGTCTGACGTCTGACTCGCCTCGATTTACTTTTAGGATTGGGCTGGTGCGGGCGTTGTCCGGAATCGAGTGAGCAGATTCTTTTGAACCTCCGTCCCCGGGCGTGAGACTTTTCGGCGCTTGCGCCATCGAAGCAGTCCGACCCCTCCTCTTCCACTGCGTGCAAGAGGGGGGCAGAGAAAAATCACACGCGTATGCGTTCGACAAACCAGAATGCGCCAGCGACAGCGATGGCGAGTGAGCCGGCGGTGACCACGCGATAGCTGATCTTTGGTTTTGTCTTCGCGAGCAAGATGAGAAGGGGTGTGACAACGAGAACGATGGAAGCTTGCGCGCATTCAACACCGATGTTGAATGAGGCGAGCGCCCAGCCTAGCGCTCCATGAGGCAAGCCTGCTTCGACAAGCCCGCCGGCGAAACCGAACCCGTGAATCAATCCGAATCCGAAAGCGATGAGGGGACGCCAATCTTTTGCGTCGCGTGTTCTCCGTAAGTTTTCAAAAGCGACGGCGACGATGGAGAGCGCAATCAATGGTTCGACGAACTTGCTCGGTGGCGCCCACAGTCCCGTCGCGGCAATCGTCAGGGTGATGGAGTGAGCGATGGTAAAGGCGGTCACCGTTTTGAGGAGAGCGCGAAGACCGCCGCCAAGAAGGATCAATCCGAGGATAAACAGGATGTGGTCCGGTCCGGTGAAGATATGCATGACTCCGAGCCGAAGAAATTGAATAACTACATTCCAGACACTGGTCTTGACAGTTCCTCCAGCCATTTCCAGTGAAGGATGCGATGCGTCGAGCAGGGACTCCTGAAGATCGTTACCGTCCTTTGTCACACTGACGATCGTGCGTGCGTTTGGATCTTCCGGAAAGAGACGGTGAGTGACGGCATAGGAATGGATGGCGTGGGGATAGGTGGCACGCCAATACACAACTCCGTTTGCTTTGTCCACAACAACGGTGGGATTTGTAGCGACAAAAGATTGTCCATTTATCGTGAGCGTGAGCCGGTTGGTGATTTGAGTTGTGTAATCGGTGCCAGTCAGTTTCTTGAGATGAACTTGAACGGCAATTACGGTTTTGTCGCTAGTCATGGCGATACCGATTCCCGATAGCTGCGGGTCGTGTGCCCATGTGACCGCAGTGAACACAAGGGATAGAAGAATGAGCACTGAACGCGAGATTTTTTTCAATTGCTTGCTCCAAGCGTGTCAAGCATTCTCTTCGCAATTTCGTCTTGCCCGAATTGGAAATGCGGATTGATTGAAATAGCTCGATGCAGCTCCGTTTTTGCGAGGTCTTTGTTACCGAGGTTCGCATCAATCATTCCGGCGTGATAGAAAAGCTTTGCGTCGACCGTGCCACGAGAAAGTGCCTTTGCCATCCATGGCTTGGCCTCGGCATCCTTTCCGAGTTGATGAAGTACCCACCCGAGGGTGTCAAAGGCGTAGATGTCTTGTCGAACGGCCAGGTCTTTCTTTGCGGCCACGAGCGCGTCCGGAAGATTCTTGAGATGATCCGCACAGTACACGGCGTAAAGGCGGTCGTGCGTATGGGGTTTGGCAGTCGAAGTTGGCGCTTTGTTCGGATCTTTGAGGAATGCGTACATGTCAGGGTGCGAAACTTGATCAACTGACGCTTCATATTTCGCTTGTGCTTCTTGATCGTTATTCTTGATAGCGATGTCTTCGAGAAGTGAAGCGGCCTCGACGGATGGAAGGATCGCGATCGATTTTTCTGCCCATTCCTTCGCTGAGTCGATATCTCCGTTGGCGGCATCGATCTTGGCGAGCGCGCTCATCGATTTGAAATCGTGAGGGTTCGTATCAATTGCAGTTTGGAATTCTTGAGAAGCTTCTTTGACTCGGCCCACTTCCCAAAGAAGCGAACCCAGTTTCAGATGGAACCATGCGTTTGCTTCTCGCGGCATGTCCCAATCCTGATCGGCTCGCTGGGTTGCTTGCCTAAGAAAGACTTCGGCGTCGTCTGGCTTGCCATCGATCTCTAGGAGTCGGGCGCGAAGGGCGAGCCCGCTTAGACCGGTCGCGGATAGGTTGAACTTCTTGAAATCGGACCACGCATCGTCATATCGTCCTAGCTCGGCGAGAATCTCGGCGTGGAGTTCCCGAGCCCCAGAATCGTCGGGATTAATTTTGAGGGCATCATTTACGGCGAGCAGAGAATCGTGAAAGCGGTGTTGCTCGAGAATGCTCTTGGCGAGCCGGACGGCGGCATTCGAATTATTGATGCGCCGAATGGACAAGGATTTGTGAGCTGCGTCTTCTGCCTTTAGGGCGAACTCGTTGTCATCAGTTTGTCGCGCGAGAGCGAGATACGCAGAGGAAAGCTGCGACCAACCAATCGCTCCTTTCGGGTCGCGTTGCACACGTCCTTCGTTCCATTTCACTTCTTTGGCGGCGATGTCCGGATCGTAGGGAGCCCGAGCATTTCCGTTGTTTGGTCCGGGTGTGACGCTGCATCCGACGAGGCCGATAAGGGTGAGTGCATAAAGATATCGAGCTTTCATGGCGGTTAGTTATTTTGAGGAGGCCGGGCAAGGAGGCTTGCCCGGCCACGTTGGGATCAGAACTCAGGTTCTGGGATCGCCAAGATAAGGGAACATTGCTTGGAAATGTTTTCCAGTGGCGCTCGTGTTATCACTCGTGAGAGTAGCGATTTCCTTTCCGTCATCGGGTGCAAGACCCAGCGCGGAAACAGTGTTGCCGAAGACTGCGCCGAGGGAGATGTCGATGACATCGTCGGACAATGCGCGTCCACCGAACTTTCCGCCGGTAGCACCGCCCGTCTCGACGCCGAGGTAAGCCGGTGTCGTCTGCGACATGTCGGCGACCATCACGTCGGGAACGAGAACAGCTTTCACGACATCGGTGGTGGCTTGAGATCGGCCAGCAACGTTGGTCATGAAGAACTGAATGTCATTTCCGATTTGTGTCGAGTCGTCGGTTGGCGCGATCATGTTGTTTGTCATGTGTCGCTTATTTGCGACGGTGGCAAACAACTCGTTCACGGCGGGGCGGGCAAGTCGATCCACTTGAGTGAATTCGGTTTTGCCGCCGCCGCTACCACCGCACGACGCAATAAAGATTGCGAGGACGGTTGGGCTGACGAGAAGGGTTAGATTTTTCTTCATGTTCTTAAAACACCCCGTTTGACTTGCTGGTCGTGCACCAGACGCCAATCTTGTCTCCGTTCGTGCCTTTGAGCATGCTCTTAGGAAGCTCGACGACGATGGAGAGAACGTTGTAATTTCCGTTCGAGAGGAAATCGATTCCAGGCGAGCGGAACGTGGTGGAGGCCGGCGTATTTGGATCAGCGGGTGCGACGTGGGTCACAGGATACGCGCGATCCGGAAGGATCGTAAAGAACTGCTCGAGGTCGAAGAAGAATGGATCTTCTCGCGTTCCGCAGAAAACTTTCGCTCCGTTGGTCAAGTTGAACGTGTTGTCGAATGTTCCAATGTTTGCATCGGCGGTAAGCAAAGTGGACTTCGTGCCCGTTTCTGTTGGGGCGGCAGGGCCGGAGATCATGCACTGCTGGCTTGCGCCATTGCCTTTGAATCTCGCCTGGATGACGAGGTCTTCGACATTGTCGCCGGTGTTGTCGATCTTGAATTGGTAGAGGACGTTTGGATCGAATCGTCGCGTTCCGATTTGTGCGGGTGTGATGAGAGGGCTCACGTTCATGGCAAGCACGACCTTGGTCGAGTCGCTTGGGCTCGGGAAGACGTAAACGTCGGAAATGTCCTGGCCGGGTGAAGCCGCGTTGTCAGGCGTATCGGCGTGATCTGATCCTCGGGCAAATTGCGTCAACGCGAACGGCAGAACTACCGTCGCGGCGGCGGCCACGACCAAACCTCGTTTTAGGGTTGTTGTCATCTTTGTAGGCTCTCCTTGCGATCGTCTGGTGGCCCAGGTCGCTCGCTTTCCGCGTTTGTGTGGGTGCGCGGTTAGAGGGAGTGTATGAGGCGGAGAAGCTGCTGAACAGGGTTTGGGCGTTCTGTTCAGGTGTTGTTCAGGAGGGTGATTGATTGCTTAATGGTTGTTGGGTGTTGGGTACTTGTTAGTCCAAGAAGTAGCGGACGCTGGTGACGGCAACATTTTTCCTTCGTTCCAATGAGTGCTTCAATTGGGCGGCGACGTTTTCTTGAAGAAGCTTTTGATACCACTTGGTCGAAACCGCTTCTGCTACCACCACGGTGAGGATTTGATCGGGCTCTTGCTGCATCGATTCATCGACGTAGTCCAACACAGGTTGGATGAGGGAGCGATAAGGTGAAGATAAGACAATAAGCGGAACGCCTTCGGCGTAACGATCCCACTCGCGTTGCACTTGCGGCAGCTTGCGTTCGTCGATCGTGATATGGACTGCTTGTGCATTTGGATCGATGGAGCGTGCGTAATTGAGAGCTTTCAATATTCCGCGATGCACACGCGGCATGAGGAGAATTGCGCGATGGCCCCTTGCGAAGTGGGGTCGCGAATCATCAAGGGCTAGCTGCTTGGTCATGTCCGAGTATCTCGTTTTCACTGCGCGGAACGCTATGTAAAGGAGAGCGAGGAGGACGACGACGATCCATGCGCCTTCTGCGGCCTTTGTGATCAGGATCACCAGAGCGACGACGCCGGTTGCAACGGCGCCAATTCCGTTGACGATGGCGCTGCGACGCCAGCCAAACGTGCGGAGCTTCTTCCAGTGAATCACCATTCCGATTTGGGAAAGGGTGAATGCCGTGAACACGCCGACGGCATAGAGCGGGAGGAGTAGATCGAGATTGCCTTTGAAGTGCCAGACGAGGGTGATTGCCGCTGCGGCGAGGACGATGATGCCGTTGTGGAAGACGAGGCGGTCTCCTTGTCTAGCAAGGGGGCGGGGCAAGTATCCATCGCGGGCGAGGAGGCTCGAGAGGCGAGGAAAGTCTGCGAAGGCAGTGTTTGCGGCGAGCATGAGAATGAGAGTCGTAAAGATTTGGATGTAGTAGAAACCGAAGCTGCCGGGACCGAAGACTCCCGCCGCGATTTGTGAAACAACGGTTCGGTATTCCTTGTTCGTGGGATCGAAAATTGTGAGAGTGGGCAAGTGCTGGGCAAGGTATCCGGTGCCGATGAACATGACAAGGAGAAGCACGCCCATCATGCGTAATGTCTTGACAGCGTTTTCCGCTTCGGGTGGTCGGAATGCTTGCACGCCGTTGCTAACTGCTTCGATTCCGGTAAGCGCGGTGCAGCCAGCGGCGAAAGCGCGAAGCAAAACAAAGATCAGCCAGAAGTGGAGATCTTTGCCGACTTTGTCGGGTTCGGCGATGACAGTTTGAGTTGCCGTCCAATCATGTACACGGAATAGACCGACAATGATCAGGACGATCATGCCGATGATGAAGCCATAAGTGGGGACGGCGAAGACAGCGCCGGACTCACGTACGCCGCGCAAGTTTGCCCAGGCGATCACAATGATAATGCCAACGCTGAGCGGCACAAGCATCTGATGCAATCCCGGAGATGCGGAGACGAGTGCGGCGACACCTGCAGCAACACTGACGGAAACGGTTAACACGTAATCGACGAGGAGTGCTGCGCCTGCGATGAGGCCAGGAGTCTCGCCGAGATTGTCGGACGCGACGATATACGAACCGCCGCCGGTTGGATATGCCTTGATCGTTTGTTGATAGGAAATGACAACGATGAGGATGAGTGCGCAGATGCCAATGGTCAGCGGCAATTGGAAGCTCACCGATCCGACGCTGATCATCACGAGCACGCCAAGGATGGCTTCGGTAGCGTAGGCGACGGAGGAAAGCGCATCAGAGGAGAAGACAGGAAGTCCGATGAAAGACGAGAGCCTTTCATGGTGTGCTTTTGCCGTCGGAATGGGTGCGCCGAAGAGGAAGCGTTTTGCGCGTTCGCTCGGGGTATCAGTGCTTACGGCCATAGATTTGGCGGCGCTCACCATACGTCGTTGGACAGCGTCTCCGTATTGATTTTGGGGGTCGCGGGACCAGCGCAGCGTAAGGAATCCGTAAGGATTGTTGCTGCGTGAAGACTCTTGCCCTAGCGGGACTCGGGCGGCTACACGGCATGGCTAGAATGAGCAGTGTTCTCGCACAAGCCCGTTGCGACGAAGATTGCTTTTAGCCCGATTTTGGGCTACGTTGCGGCTTTTGCAATCACGGCGATTTCAAGTGGCATTTGCGCGTTGCTCTTTGGAAGATTCGATCCTTCGAATCTCACGATGATCTACTTGCTCGGAGTGGTAATTGTTGCGAGTCGCTTTGGGTTGGGGGAGTCGATCGTAGCATCGATTCTTAGCGTTCTCGCCTTGGATTTCTTGTTTACAGAACCTCGATTTACATTCGCGGTGGCGAACACGCAATACCTCCTTACGCTGGGGATCATGCTTGTTGTTTCTGTTCTCATCAGTTCAATGTCGGTTCGCATTCGTTCTCACGCCGTCGCATCGCTCGAGCGCGAACGAAGAACATCTGCGCTTTACACATTTAGCAAGGAGCTATCGAGGAGCCGAAGCAAGAAAGAGATTTGCGCGATTGCCGTGCGCGAGATCAAGGGTGTCTTTCATTGCGATGTTGCGATCTTCTTGGATGATAAAGATTTCGTGGTATCAGCATCCTCCAAGTCTGGTTTTGAAAGAGAGCCCGGCGAGATGGGAGTTGCGAAATGGAGTTTGGAGCACGACGAATCGGCGGGAAAGGGGACACAGTTGATGGAGACGGCGCGAGCCTATTACTTGCCTTTGCGGGGAGGAGCGAGTGCGGTCGGTGTTTTAGGCATCTTGCCGATAGACGAAGACTGGCCGCCATCGCCAGCCCAAGAGAATCTCTTGGAAACATTTGCAAACGGCCTTGGCCTTGCATTGGAGAGAACGAAGCTTGCAAAGGAGTCGCATGAAGCGCGTATCCAAACGGAGTCGGAAAAGATGCGCAATGCTTTGCTCAGTTCTATTTCGCATGATCTTCGCACACCCCTTACTTCTATTGCGGGTGCGGCCAGTTCGCTACGCGATGGAGCGGGTAACGAGAAGGAATTGGCGGAAACGATTTATCAGGAATCACTGCGGTTGAATTTACAAGTGCAGAACTTGCTCGATATGACGCGCTTGCAATCTGGCGGTGTGCATCTCAAAGCGGGTTGGCATTCTGTTGAGGAACTCGTTGGCACGGCACTCGCGCGGACCAAGGATTTATTAGTTGGAAGAAAGATTGAGGTGGCGATACCGGCAGACCTTCCTTTGATCTTTGTGGATGGGCCCTTACTTGAGAAGGTTCTGACTAACTTGCTTGAGAACGTTGCGGGACACACGCCGGAGAATTCTCCGCTTGAGATTGCGGCGCGTGCGGGCATCACTTACGTTGTGGTGGATGTGTCGGATCATGGATCCGGCATCGCAAAGGACGACGAGGAGCGGATCTTCGAGAGGTTTCTTCGGGGTGGCGGCCGAGGATTTGGAATTGGATTAACGATTTGTCGCTCAATCATGCGTTTGCACGAGGGGCAGATATGGGCAGAGAATCGCCGGGATGGGCAGGGCGCGATTTTTCACCTTGAGATTCCAAGAAGGCCTGAGCCGGAGGTCCCTCGTGGGTGAGCCTCACCGAATTTTGGTTATTGACGATGAAGCCTCGATCCGGCGATTTCTCAGGGCGATCTTGGACCCAAACGATTTTTATTTGATCGAAGCAGAGACGGGGGAAGAAGGCATACGATCAACGGCAAAAGAGAATCCGGCTGTTGTGCTGTTAGATTTGGGACTTCCCGATATCGACGGAGTTGAAGTAGCGCGTCGGCTCAGAGAATGGACTGAAGTTCCGATCATCGTGCTCTCCGCAAGAGGACAAGAGACAGATAAGATAGCGGCACTGGATGCGGGCGCAGACGATTACCTTACCAAGCCATTCGGTAGCGGGGAGTTGATGGCGCGCATTCGTGTTGCGCTTCGCCATGCGAGGAAAGACCTCGCGCCAGAGCCCTGTGTCGAAGCATTTGGAGTGAAAATCGATCTTCCGAATCGTCGGGTCTTTCGGGATGACACAGAAGTTCATCTCACCCCAAACGAATATGGACTTCTTGCAATGCTTGCAAGAAACGCGGGCCGCGTTGTGACCCACGAGCAATTGCTGAACGAAGTGTGGGGGCCGGCGTATGCGGACGAGAGTCATTACTTGAGGGTTTACATGGGGCAGTTGCGGCACAAGCTTGAAGCAGATCCCACGCAGCCACAATTGATTACCACCGAAAGCGGTGTCGGTTATCGCCTCAGAACAGAGAATTGATGTTTTCTTGATTTAGTCGCGCGTTGTCTTGATGCGATCTTGAGGTCCCTTGGGCTTATGTTGAAGTTCGAGCTTCCGACCATGTTCATTTCACCGATCGCGCTCACGTTGCTTGCCGGAGGGCTGTTATTGCTGGCTGGCGAATGGTGGTTGAGATGCCGATACTTCCGTGACCGTTCCAAGTACAAAGAACTTGGCTGGCATGCTGATCCGTCACTAGACTTTCCTGATGGTCATTGATTCGGGGCGTCCTGCTGTATGATCACGGCAGGATGACTAAAGCCGCTTGCTTTGCCTTGCCGTTTGTTGCCGCGACCGCGTTTGCGCAATCGAAGCCTGGGAACCTCCAAGTGAGCGGATATTTGGACGTTTACTATGAGCACAATTTCGCGCATAGCGGGCATGGCGAAACGCTGAACGGCCGGCTTTTTGATATCGAGAACGACAGTCCGAAGATTTCTTTTGCGGAGTTGGACCTCTCCCAAACCGTGACGCCCAAGTTCTCATGGGTCCTTCAGTTGTTCGCAGGAAGAGCGCCAGAGATCCTGCACTTGGCTGAGCCGGGAGGGAAGAACCGATACAAGATGGTGCGGCAGGCGTATGTCACTTTTCAAGCGTCGAAGGCAACGATTGACTTTGGCAAGTTTGATACGTGGGTGGGATATGAAGCGATTGACACCCGATACCAAGACCAGTACAGCCGGTCATTCAACACGACTTTCTCAGAGCCGGGATATGAAACGGGCTTTCGAGTTTCATTTAAGCCGACTGCAAAGTTGTCAGCCTCTGTGTATTTGGTGCAAGGATGGGGTGAAGTGGAAGACGCAAACGACAGCAAGTCGTGGGGCGTAACTCTTAACTATCAAGCGGATCCAAAAACGAATGTGTTCCTTCAAAACCATGACGGCAAAGAGGGAAGTGATCAACCAAACGATGTGGGACTCTTTGGCGGAATCGGATTTGCCAACCCGGGCACTTCGCAGGTTCATCTCATCAACTTCCTTGTCTTGCGACAAGAGTCATCTACGCTTAAGACCAGCTTGAGTGTTGATTTGGGAAGGTCCGATGACGTTTCGAACAAGGGAGATTGGAATGGCCAGGCGATCTATGCACGAAAGCAGATCTCGACGAATCGTGCCGCAAGCCTCCGATTTGACCGGTTTGAGGACAAGGATGGTCTCCGCGCTGGATTGCCGATCAAGCTGTACTCGATAACAGCTGGTTATGACTACACGCTTTCGCCCAATTTTATGCTTCGCGTTGAAGGTCGAAGGGATATGGCGGACCAAGCGTTCTACATCGGGCGAGGCGCCAATGTGGATAAGAATCGGACAACTTTCACGGTAGCCGGAATCGCTAAGTTCTAGAGATTCACATTTGTGGATTATGGCGAGCCCAGCCTTGGGCGTCTCTCATCAGTAAACTGATGATTCCTACCAATGGTTCACAACGTTATCATCGTCGGTTCGGGGCCAGCCGGATATACGGCTGCCCTTTACAACTCTCGCGCTAGTCTAGACCCTCTTATGTTCGCAGGCATCCAACCGGGTGGCCAGCTTATGATCACCACGGACGTAGAGAACTATCCCGGCTTTCCGGACGGAATTATGGGGCCCGAGATGATGGACCTCTTCCGAAAGCAGGTAGAGCGTTTCGGGACTCGGATCGAGGATCGAGAGATCACGAAAGTTGACTTCAGCCAGCGGCCATTTAAGCTTTGGGCAGAGAACGAACTGTTTGAAGCAAAGTCAGTTATCGTAGCGACGGGTGCGAGCGCAAAGTGGTTGGGCTTGCCGAGCGAAGTGACGTTCGGCGGATTTGGAGTCAGTGCGTGCGCAACTTGCGACGGCTTCTTTTTTAGAAACAAGAACGTGATTGTCGTTGGCGGCGGCGACACGGCTATGGAAGAAGCGAACTACCTCACGAAGCATGCGATCAAGGTTTATTTGATCCATCGCCGTGATTCCTTCCGCGCGAGCAAGATCATGGTCGACCGGGTATTGAATAACCCGAAGATCGAGATTATCTATAACACGGTGTTAGAAGAGATCACGGGACAGACCGATCCAGTGAAGAAAGTGACAGGCGTAAAGATGCTGCATTTGGACAGCGAGAAGATGGACGAGATGCCGATCGACGGCGTATTCATTGCTATCGGGCATCAACCGAATAGCGCGATCTTCAAGGGCTGGCTCGATATGGACGACGTGGGATATATCAAGACGCAGCCTTATTCGACGCGCACGAATGTTCCAGGCGTTTTTGCAGCGGGCGATGTTGCAGACGCCGTATATCGCCAAGCGGTGAGCGCGGCCGGAACCGGATGCATGGCAGCGATCGACGCGGAGCGTTTCCTCGAGGCTGAAGGACACTAACGAATGCTTTTCGCATTTCTGGCGGCGATGTTACTTTCGCGCCAATCCGCAGCGACGAAAGATCTCGGCGTTGAGCTTAATGACCCCCTCACGGGAGAGAACAACGCTCTGCTGGTTCAAAAATCCGAGCGGTTGGGCACGCCGAAGTTGTCCGCGCAGAACTTCGACGGTAAGCGCTGGGAATTTGATTGGCTCACGGCGGGATACGGAAAGACGCACGAGGGCCAGATGGATTTGCGCTTTCGTGTTTACAGCCAAGAACGCAAAGTGCCGGAGGACGTTGCCCTTAGTGTTGCGATGATGGATCTTCGCATGTGGGCGATGTTGCAGCGCAAGTACAAGATCGACCACAAAGATATGGGACAGAACCTCAAACTGGTCGACGAATATCTTTGCTGGGGCGGCACAGCGGGTGGCGAGCAACTCTTTGGCGAAGACACGGAGGGGGGAAAGACTCGGCGCGCCAACACGATTTACATTTATGACATCGCGAGCTTTAAAGATCCGATGGAGATGGCGCGAGAAGTGGCGCATGAGTATGGTCACGCGGTGCTGCCAGCGGTCGGCGGATTTAAGACACCGGAGGATTGGGGGAATGGTTTCCTCGGCGAAAAGTTATTTTTGCGATGGCTCCGAGATGCATGCGAGACAGGAAGCATTGATACACGGTCGGTGATGAACGTCAAGTTTCAGGCTCTGGATAGTTGGGTGAAGAAGAACGTTGATCCGCTCGTGATGGATGCGGCAGCGCATTCCCCAAACAAGGCGTTACTTGTGGGGCAGGGGCAGAAATCGATGAATTCGTACATGGGCTTGGTGCTCTATGCGGACGCCGTTTTGCCGAATAACGTGGTGGCGCGATCCTTTAAGCTTATGGGTTCTGATTCGGCTGCCGATCTTCCTCAGGCGTTAGTTGACGCTTCTAGCGAAGGAAGCTATACGGTGAACGTTCCGAACATGCTCTATGGCAAGAAACTTTGGCTCCCGATTGGGAAATCGAAGGTGCAAGGGGGCAAGATTGTGTCCCGAGCAGGAGCTTGGGCGCAGGTCGAGCCGACCGTCGGACGCCTTGTTGTCCTTGGTTCTTCAACTTAAGCCGGCCACCTGCTTGTCATAATGGCGGTCGTGGGCAGGTGGTTAGGAGCATTAACGATCACACTTGTGGCGTGTGTGGGGATGCTGGCCATTCACTCACGATCTCCGCTGTTGTTGCAAGATACGGATACCCACGTTTTGCTGGCTCGATTGCAGGAGCGACACAACATTTGGAGTTGGTTTTCAACGGACTGGCCCCTCCAAAACCATTTTTATCGACCGATAGCGGCTCTTAGTTTCTCAATAGATTCTTCCCTTTGGGGAAATAATGCGGCGGGTTTTGGATTGTCATCCGCGACTCTTTGCGCACTGTGCGTGCTTGTCGTGTTTTGGTTGGCGCGCGAGTGGACCGATAGTCCGGGCGTTTGTGCGGCGAGTGCGATGTTGTTTGCAATTTGGCACTTGCCAATTTCGATTTCTTGGGATTTGATTGCGTGGGTTTTGTCCGGAGTTATTGCCTTGATCGGCATCGCCCGCCATGGACCAAAAGTTAGCGCTTACCTGCCTGCTGTCCTCGCAACGATGTTTTTAGCAACAGAGCTAATCGGTATCCATCGCGCGGAAGCTCCGCTGGGCTTTTATGGGGGTGTGATGGCTTGGTTGCCTTCGCGTACTGCCACGCTGATGACGCTCTTTTGTTTGTGCGCATTGGCGAGCTATGTTCGGTTTGAGCGATTAGGCGCTACGCGCATCGCACCTGCATTGTCTGCAATCGACTTGCCAGCGACAAAGTCGCAATCAGTGGGTGCGATTCCTCGGGGGACTTGGCTGTGGTTCTTATTAGCTATCTTCTTTGAGGGTTTAGCTCTTGGATCATACGAGCAGGCAGTCATGTTGCCCGCGATTCTGACGCTTGCTGCACTTGTGTTGAAGAATTCATTTAAAGTGCGCTGGCAATTGCTGACCGTGTTTTGGGTTGTCTTGGGGGGCTACTTTCTCCTGCGGCATGCGGTGTTGCCGAGTGGTCCGTCCACTTATCAAGACCAGCAGATGCGGACAAGTCTGTCGTCGTTCCTTTCGATCGCGGACTATGTTCTGCCGGGATTCCGTTATGCGCCTGCTTGGTGGAGCGCGTTGGGGTTAGGCACGGTCATTCTGCTAAGTAGTTTGTTTTGGTCTTTCCCGCTACAAGTAGCGGGAAACGCCTTTGCTTACCTGCGAGTTTTTCGATCGAGAAGAGTTGCAGTTGGCTTATGGCTGGCATCGATCGGCGCGTTTCTGCCGATGGCTTTTCTAAAACCGTTTCCGCATTACCACTACTGGGCAATGTCCATGAGATCGATATTTGTGATGTTGCTTGCAGGTGCGATTTGGAAGATGGCTGCTAGCGCGGTGTCGCCCCTAGCTTTGCAAGCGCCACCACGACCTTCTCCCGCACCTGGGTCGCTTCGTCATCCGTCAGGTTAGCGCCGATTTTTCGCAATTGGAGTGCGATCGCGAGAGAGTGTTCTCCTTCTGGCACGCCTTTGCCTTCGTAGATATCGAAAAGCCAATGATCTTCAAGAAGATCTCCGGCGGCACCGACGATTGCACTCGATATTGTTTCAAAAGGAACTGACTTCTTGATGAGGAACGCGATGTCGGGGCGGACTGCAGGGTTGCGGCTAATTTGACGAACACGAACTTCATCTTTGGCGGATTCGTACGCAGCATTCAAATCGAGTTCGGCAAGTATCGTATCGGCGGGTAGCCCACATGCGGTTGCTACGTCGGGATCGATTTGACCAAGGTTTCCGATTGGGCCTATTGGAGTGTTGATTTCGGCTTGTCTTGTCGGATGTAGTCTGGAATCGATTTCTTTCGGTGCACGAAAATCAAATGACTTGACGGTTCGGCCCAACAATTCTTGAAGAGCGCCTTTTAAGGTGAAGAAAGAATTCGTTGGTGGAGTTTTGGAGTTCCACCATTGGCTCACAACAGATCCTTGGGTGAGAATTCCAAGTTTTGTTCTCTCGATAATCTTTCCATCCGTCGCGCCGAAGACTTGACCGAGTTCGAAAAGGTGAACGTCCTTCGCGCCGTTTCGCCTGGCGGCGTCGGCAAGGGAAGAAAGGGTGGAACTGCGGAGCCACATCATTTCCGGATCGCTCATTCCGCGCGGACCGATTCTTTCCAAGCGTGGATCATCAAGGGGGCTAGTATCGCGAAGAGTGTGGCTGATGGTTTGGTTAAGACCTAGACGGAGGACGAGGTTGCGGACTTTGTCCTCCCAAGCTTCGTATCCTTGAGTGCCGCCTTGTGTGGTCGAACCGTGGGGAAGAGTTGTCGGAATTCTGTCGTACCCGTGAATGCGGCCGAGTTCTTCGATGACGTCTTCTTCTCGGACGACATCAGGCCGCCATGTGGGAGGCGTTGCGTCAAAACCGTCTGCTGTTTCTTTCAGAGCGAAACCGAGGTTCTGCAAATAATGAGTCGCCTCTTTGCGAGAGATCGGCATACCGAGTAACTTTTCCGACCTCGCTAGCCGCAACTTCACCGGCGTGCGAGTTTCTGGATTTGGATAGACGTCGGTAATTTCGTCGGCTGGAGTGCCTCCACCGCATTGGACGAACAAGTCAGTGAAACGGCGAATTGCCGAGAGAACTCCTTCCGGATCAACACTTCTTTCAAAGCGATAGGAGGCTTCGGTGGACATGCCAAGCGCACGTCGCGTTTTTCGCACACTCGTACTTAAAAAGTGAGCCGACTCGAGGAGCATCGTTTTGGTGGCCGATGACACTTCGCTTTCGAGGCCACCCATCACTCCTGCGACGGCGACTGGACGTTCCGCATCGCAGATCATCATCATGAAGGGCTTGAGTTCTCGTTCTTGCTCGTCGAGGGTGACAAGCTTTTCGCCTTCGCGCGCTTTGCGAACGACGATTTTTCCGCCGCGGAGTTTGTCGAAGTCGAACGCGTGCAGAGGCTGACCCAGCTCAAGCATCACGTAGTTAGTGAGATCTACAAGAAGACTGATCGAGCGCATACCAGCTTTCTCAAGTCGTTCTGTGATCCAAGACGGTGCGGTCGATTTCTTCAGGTCCGTGAAGGCTCGACATGCGTACCGTATGCAATCGGTGGTTTTGATGGAGACAAGTGTTGGGTCTTGGGTATTAGGTGTTAGGTTGTCCGCGAATCGGTTGTGGGCGGCTTCATAAAGTTCAGTTGGCTTTGCGCTCTGGTCTTTCGCCAACACTTCACGCGCGAGGCCGAACACGCTTAATCCATCGCCACGATTGGACATCACTTTGATGTCGAGAACGGATTCGCCGTTAACGACATCGATTCCTTCCAACTCGAAACCGGCCATGGTCAGGAGGTCGCCAGCCTGCTCGGCGTTCAGATCCGTCTTGACGAAGTCAAGCAACATCGAATAAGGAAACTTCATCCGGGGAACTGCTCCAAGAATCGGTGATCATTCTCAAGGAAGTTGCGAAGGTCGTCGACACCGTAGGCCATCATCGGGATGCGCTCGACACCAAGGCCGAACGCGAAGCCGGTCCATCGCTCTGGATCGATTCCGTAATTCTCAAGAATGTTCGGGTGGATCATGCCAGCGCCGCCTAACTCCACCCACTTTCCTGCGAAAAGCTTAGGCGTCGAAATCGCGTAGTCGACTCCGGGCTCGACGAAAGGAAAGAAGTCCGGACGAAAACGAACGGACGCTTCGTCACCAAACATTGCAGTGGCGAAAAGACCAAGCGTGCCCTTCAGGTCGGCCATGCTGATTCCTTCGTCGATCATGAACGCGTCGACTTGATGGAAGGTGTGGCCGTGCGTTCGATCGACGGCTTCGTTGCGATAACACCTTGCGACGGTGAAGACACGAATAGGAAGTGTCATCTCGCCGCGCTGGATCATTTCGTAAACTCGTCCTTGTAACGCGGTGCCTTGGGTACGGAGGAGTAGGTCATCGCTGACGTAGAACGTGTCCTGATCATCCATAGCGGGGTGATCGGGTGGATAGTTGAGAGCCTCAAAGTTGTAATGGAAGTCTTCGATGTCCGGCGATTCCATGTAGCGGAATCCGAGGCCGGTGAACACGTCTTTGATTTTGTTCGTCGCCTGTTGGAGGACATGCTCGACGCCCATTCGGACGGGCATCCCGGGAAGGGTGACGTCGATCCGTTCGCGCTCATACTGGGCGAGTCGCTCGTGGCTGCGGAGCGATGCAGATCGATCCTCTAGTAACGTAGATACGCGGGCTTTGGCGTCGTTGACCTTTTGGCCGAACTCTTTTCTCTGATCCGCCGGCTGCGCTCCGATCTGCTTAAGCAGGTTCGTGAAATGGCCGCTTTTGCCGAGATATTTGATCTCAATGTCCCTTAGTTCAGCCGTAGAGGTGGCACTGGCAATCTCTTGGGTAGCGGATTGCTCCAGCTCTTCGACGTTGGACATGGGCGGGACAAATTGTACTTGGGGAGTGCCAATTTGGTGGGGCATTTGATATGAGGCGTTTGCAACTTCATAGCGAAGCTAGGCCGGGTTCCGATATTGGGGCGCACCTGCGTGACCTTTTGAGGCTTGCTTAGCGTACAATCCTATTGGCTGGCATCCTGGCCACGTCCTCAACTTTGTTTAGAACCGGACTCTCCATGAAAGATAGATCCCTTTTCTGCCTTGCAGGTCTCGCCATTGCGGCTATTGGGTTTTCGCAAGAAGCACCCATTCCCGTTCAGAAGGTCAAGCTCACTAAGATCGAAATTCCAGAGGCGATTGGTCGTGCCCGGAAGGTTGGCCGCACAGACGCGAATCGAAAGCTTTCGGTGACGATCAGTTTGCCGTTCCGCGATGCAGCGGGCGCGCAGGCGTTCGCGGACAGTGTGAGCGATCCATCGAGCTCAAACTTCCGAAACTTCATCACACCTGAAGAAGTGGGTCAGCGATTCGGCGCGACCGACGCTCAGGTCCAGGGAATTACTGCTTGGATGAAGAATCAGGGATTCACGATCACGATGGTTTCCAAGAACCACTTGACGGTGACGGGTTCCTGTACGGCGAAGCAGGCGGAGACAGCCTTTTCGACAGAGATCGACGACTTTCAATTCGATACGCTGGATCCGCTGCTTGGAAATCAGAAGTTCTTTTCGTACACGGCTCCTCTGCAAGTTCCGAGCACGATCGCTAATTCCGTTCTTGCCGTTTCTGGAATGCAGAGCTACACGAAGCCCAATCCGCTTTTGTGTTTAACACCGACCCAAACACGACTTCTTTATGGAGCAGCTCCGATTTATGGAGCGAATTTCAGGGGACAGGGACGCACCGTCGCGATTGCGAACTGGGATGGTTTCCGACTGAGCAACGTCCCACTGTTCTATACCAAGTATCTGCTTCCAACGCCCGCGGCGGGAGTTGGCACGAACGTGAAGGTGATCTCGGTTGGCGGAGCTGATGGCACCACTCTTCCACCAGAGGGCGAAGGCGATCTGGACATCCAGATGGTGTTGGGTCAAGCGCCGCTCTGTAACTTCTTGATTTATGACAATGCAGGCGTCTTCGACCATGTCTCTACGTTGGCGAAAATGGCACAAGACAATCTGGCAGACGTCATCAGCGAGAGCTGGGAATGGCGACTTCCCGATTCCGAGGCCACCTCCGCTCATCAGTTGCATCTATCCATGACTGCGCAGGGAATCACCTATATGGAGGCGAGTGGAGACTTCGGGGCTGGTACCGGATTGGGCCGTGGCGCGAACAAGTTTTATTATCCGCACGAGGATCCAGAAGTTCTGTCGATTGGCGGAACTGTCGCGAAAACAGATGCCGTTGGAAATCGTGTTTCTGAAGTTGGATGGAATGGAAGCGGTGGCGGCTGGATTCCCGACACCAGGTCGTTCAATATCCGCCCGTCTTGGCAAAAGGGTAACGGCGTTCTTACTACGGTCAATCACCGCCTTTGCCCTGACGTTGCCTTACAAGGTGGCTTTGACGGAAACCAAGGCGCTTATTTCTTTTATCTGAATGGCGCCCTAAACAATCAATTTGCCGGAACGAGCTTCTCGTGCCCCGTCTTCGCAGGACAACTTGCGATCGCTGAGCAGAGGACGATTTCGAAGGGCGGACTGCCGACCAACGGCGCGGGCAAGCAACGCGTCGGTCGGTTGTCTGATCTCATTTATCGACAAAACGGCCGGGCAGATGTCTGGCACGACATCACGGTTGGTAACAACGGCGTGTTGTTGGACGGAACGCCTTCCGTTTGTAAAGGCGGGTGGGACACGGTTACCGGTTGGGGTTGCATCAACTGGGACAAGATGGACTTGACGACGATTATCAAGTTAGATCTTGCGCCCACCTTTGTGGCGAACGTCGAGGGTTCTCCGGTGAGTTCTGCCAATAACTTCACGAGCAACGTGAATAGCTTGGACGGACTTTACTATCAGGTTCGCCCAGCGACGATCGCTGGATTGGGCCAAGCGGCAAGCTCTTCTTTCCGATTCAACTTGCCGATCACGGTTCCTCGTGCAGCGCTGCAGGAAGTTGATCTCAAGTTCACGGGACGTTTCGCTGCGGGTTCAACCGGTCAGCTATTTATGTTGAACTGGACTACCGGTAAATGGGACGTCCTGAAGTCCTACGCAGTGAGTTCGACGCCGACGACGGCAACTGCGGTTATCAAGGCGAACTTTACGACGTACGTATCGGGCGCTGGTGAATTCCGCATCCTTTCTCGAGGCTTGATGCCTTCGACAGTTGGCGTGACTGGCAACTCGTACGACACCGATTTGTTGTCGGCGAGTGTTCTGTATCTGCCCGGACTCTAAATCTCAGATCGGGGCCGGCGAGCGATGCGCTCACCGGCCCTTAGTCGTTTTTGGTCCCAGGTAACCTAGATATCCCGCATGAAGCTTCACGAGTATCAGTCCAAGGACCTTCTTTCACGCTTTGGTGTCCCCGTCCCAGCAGGCGATGTTACGACGGATCCCGCTCAAGCCACGGAGATTGCAAAGCGGTTAGGCGGCAAGGTTGTCGTTAAAGCACAAGTGTTAATGGGAGGCCGCGGAAAGGCGGGTGGCGTCAAGCTTTTTGATTCGGCAGAACCAGCGGGCCAGTTCGCGAAAGAACTGATCGGAAAGCGGCTAGTCAGCATTCAAAACCCCGCTGGCATGGTCGTCGAAAAGATTCTCATTGCTGAGCAAGTCGATATCGCGAAAGAATTTTATATTGCAGTGCTGCTGGATCGCGCCGCGCAACGCAATATCGTGATGATCTCCGCCAAGGGCGGAATGGATATCGAAGAGGTCGCGGAGAGCGATCCTGATGCGATTGTCAAGATACCGATCGACCCTGCTTGGGGGCTCGCCGATTTTGAGATTCGCGAAGGTCTTGCGGCGGCGAACATTCCTGCAAATGTGCGCGGCCAGATGGTGGATTTGATCAAGAGATTGGTGCGCGCTTACGTTGAAGCGGATGCCGAGATGATCGAAATCAATCCGTGTGCGATGACGCCTGAAGGCAAGATCATTGCAGCGGACGCGAAGGTTTCGATCGAAGAGAATTCTCTCTTTCGACATGCCGACTATCGGGCGACGTCCTCCGAGAGTGCGGAAGATCCGATCGAGGAAGAGGCGTCTAAGCGTGGCATCGCTTACGTGCGTCTTGGCGGCGATATTGGAATTATTGGAAATGGCGCGGGTTTGGTGATGTGTTCACTGGACGAAGTAAATGCTGCAGGTGGAAAGCCTGCGGACTTCTTGGACGTGGGCGGCGGAGCACAGGCCGAGCGCGTGAAGTCGTGTGTCGAGCTGATCATGCTTGATCCAAATGTGAAGGGGTTGTTGATCAACATCTTCGGCGGCATCACGCGTTGCGATGAAGTGGCGAAGGGAATTCTTTCGGCGCTTGACGAATTGAATTTGCAGATTCCTGTCGTGGCGCGCATTGAGGGCACGGCTGCTGACGAGGGGCGCGCATTGTTGGCAGGCACGAAGATCGTTCCGTCAGAAACCATGCAAGAGGCTGCTGGCAAAATCGTTCAACTCGCGTACGCGAAGTAATGCTGTAACCCAAAAAGATGCCGTTCAGTCTTCACTGAACGGCAATTTAGAGAGAGAGTTGCGAAATTCGTTAGAGTAGAAGGGGGCCGACGCGCACCTGATCGCACGTGTATAGCATTCCGTGCAATTCCTGTTCCGTTGGCTTGAAAAGGCGCGGATCTTCTCGGGTTCCACACGAGACGACGGGGAAGATGAGTTCACCGAGGTTCCAACGCGCAATCTTGCACTTTGCAAAAGGGTCACGATCGATATCGATAAAGTGATAATGAACTCCCCAATGAGTCAGGAGTCGGCGAAGGTAAGTGGTTTCTTCGCTCGAGGTCGTGCCATAGACCATGACTCGCGCGGGTTCCTGGTTTTCAGCGTGTCTGATCATCGTGTAGTAAGTGACGCAGGTTCTATTGCCGGTGTCTAAGCCGCTTAGTCGGCCTTATGGCTGACCCTCCGTAGGCTACTAAATGTACAATCAACCTATGGCGTCCACTACGAAAATGGAAGGGAAAAGCAAGTTCTGGGAAGATGTGATTCGGCGCGGAGTTCACCCAATGGTCGAAGAAATGTCGACTGAGGAATCGATCCAGATGACTCTGGAATATGGTGCCCACAACTATAAACCTCTTCCAATTTCGATTGCGACGGGAGTTGGCGCTTGGGTTACCGACACGGACGGCAACGAATACATCGATTGCGTGGGAAGCTATTCCGCAGTTGCGCAGGGTCACCTTTGTGAATCAATCGTGCGGGCGGCGCGTCAACAGTTGGACATCTTGACGTTGACCAGCCGAGCGGTTTACTCACGCGAGTTAGCTCTGTTTCTCAAAGCGGTTTGCGATTACACGAATACTGATATGTGCTGTCCAATGAATACGGGAGCCGAAGCGGTTGAGACCGCGATCAAATTGGCACGAAAGTGGGCATACACCGTTAAGGGTGTACCGGACAATAAAGCGGAGATCATAGTCGCGGAAGAGAACTTCCATGGACGCACAACAACGATCGTTGGATTTAGCTCGGAAGAGAATTACAAAGCTCACTTTGGTCCTTTCACGCCCGGATTCTTGATGGTGCCGTTTGGCGACATTGCCGCACTGGAGAAGGCGATCAGGCCCAACACCGCGGCAATCTTGATGGAGCCGATCCAAGCGGAAGGCGGCATTCTCTTCCCACCAGTCGGCTACTTGGCAGCCGTGCGGAAGCTTTGCACGAAGAACAATGTGCTCTTGATCTGGGACGAGATTCAGACGGGCTTCTGCCGAACCGGCAAGCGATTTGCATGGCAGCACGAAGATGCGGAGCCAGACATGATGTGTTTGGGCAAGGCGTTGGGCGGTGGCATTATGCCGGTGGCTGCTACAGTTGGCAAGAAAGAAGTGATGGAAGTTTTCCACCCGGGCGATCATGGTTCGACCTTTGGCGGCAATCCATTGGCGGCGGTGGTTGCGATTGCGGCGATGGCCGAGCTTGAGTCGCGAAACCTTTGCGAGAACAGTGCGGAGCTTGGGCAGCAGCTTCTGCAGGGTTTTAAGAAGCTCGATGCGGCGCTAATTGAAGACGTCAGAGGCCAAGGGCTGCTCGTGGGCCTTGAGGTTAGGGAAGGAGTCGATACGCTAAAGCTGCAGGATGCCTTCCTGAAGAACGGCATCCTGACCAAGGAGACGCGCCACCGAACATTCAGATTTGCGCCACCTTTGACCGTCGATGCAGGACTGATCGATGAGATCTTGGAGCGTGTGGACAAGTCCCTCCAACAGGCTGTTTAAGGAATTTCGCGTGGCGAGCAGCAAGGACGGGCTCGATCTCGTCCTTAATGCAGCACCCAACACTCTTAATAGACCTATTTGCTTGCAACGCTGCACAAATGCGGGCGTAAGCACAAAGGCTGCCTGGAAGTCCCCAGTCCTTGCTTGACAAGGGGTGTACTGACAGGTATCATGCCACCTGCGTCACGGGTGACCGTGGGGCGGCTACGGCGAGGCGGGCTCGCCATAGGAGAAATCCTTTTCGTAGCGGCAAAAGATGAGTACAGGCAATCTCGGGTGCGGCCACAACCGCTCATGTTGGACGGTCTGCTCGCTGAGCTTAGGCTTATGCGACCGCTCCACGTTTCCTGCCTCATTGAGTAGACCGCTCGGTTCGTCGGTTTCTCGCGCAAGAGCAATTCTTGTGTCTGCGCACTGGTCAACTGTGAGGTCTATGTGATTGGCAAGCATCTTCATCCTTGTTAGCTGTCTGGCGGTATCCGCCATTGCTCTCGATACCACTCGCCTGTTTAACCGGCTCCGACAAGTTTTGCGCTTAGGCTCGGATTCGGCTGCGTTGCTGGAACGTCCTCGAGTAACCCAGGACGAGGGTTGGACCTTGATCCGGTGCGACGATCCGGAAGCGTTCAACGAATGGCTTGGGAAGGACGAGGAAGGCATGCCTTTCCGCCCGGGCGAGGAGCCTTCTCTCGGTTCACATTTGCTGGTAGAGCTCTACGGCTGCGACCAAGACACCTTGAAGCATGAAACTTGTGTTGGCGAGGCGATGCGCGCGGCTGCGGATGAAAGCAAGGCGACGGTGGTTGCCCAGTCATTTCACGAATTCCGGCCGTACGGTGTTTCTGGCGCAGTCATCATCCAGGAGTCTCACTACACGATTCACACCTGGCCCGAGCATGGATACGCGGCGGTGGACTTGTTCTACTGTGGCGGCACTGTCCTCGTGCACCGCGCGGTGGAGGTTCTCCAGGATCGCTTCAAGCCGTCGCGAATCAAATTCCTCGTCGTTCGACGTGGACTTCAGCACGAAGTCTCGCGATAAGCGTTAAATATAAGGCGTTAAGCGTTGAAGTGAAAGCTCTCAATCTTAACGCCTTATTGCTCTACTCAGTGCTAAACGACAACAGCTTGCTTTGCACTTTGATAAGCGCGCATTGCTACTGTTGATGCGGCCAAACCATCTTCAAGGGTGACGGATGGCTCGCGATCTTCTATGATCGACGAAATCCATTCCTCGATAAGAGCGGCGTCTAAATTCGAGCCGTAGTTGGCTACTCCATGAGAGGCCGTCCATATTTCCGTTTGTTGGCCAAACATGTTCAATTCGATGACACCTTTTGCACCTACGACGTTCATCGTAACGTCACCCCAGGTTTTAAAACTTTGTGGTCGCGACCAACTCGAATCGATGCTTGCGAACACACCGCTTGGATATTGAAGCGTCAGCATTGCAGTGTCTTCCCATTCTTTGCCGTAGATGTTATTGCCGGTCTGCGCTTGCACAGTTGATGGATCTTCACCGAGTAGATCGCGCAGCAAATCCGCCACATGGACGGTGTGGTCGATCATCGCGCCGCCGCCGGACTGCGCGACATCGACAAACCAATCAAATGGGCATCTGCCGCGATTAGTCGCGCAGATCGCTTGGATATTGCCGATATCTCCTGCCTTCACTCTTTCTTTCAAACGTTGGTAAGAAGGTGAGAACCGACAAGGAAATGCCGTCATCAAGCGAGACTTGCCCTTAACGGCAGCCTTTATTTGTTTTTCTTCTTCGGAACTGGTCACTAGTGGTTTTTCGCAAAGAATCGGTTTGCCGGCGTTAGCAGCGTGTTCGACGAATTCAACGTGTGATCGGTTTGCGCTGGTTACGATCACAGCGTCACATCGCTCGAGAAGATCGTCAATGGACTGCGCTTGCGAAAGCGAGTTCTCGATCGCGAATTTATCTTTGCGTTTCGTTTCGGAATCCCAGACCGCTGCAACCCGTGCATTAGTACAGTTTTGGAGGGCATCCACATAGCCCCACGCGTGCATGTGAGCGACGCCAAGAAATCCTACGCGAATCGGCATTGCTGAAGAGTTTAGCGGAAAGGAGAAATGACCGGCTCTGGGCTTAGGTTCTGAGACCTGGGCTCGTAATGGTGATGATGCGACCTTGACTTTGGAAGTCGATTTGAAGGTTCCAGCAGGCAAGCGGGTCGACGAGACCGACCGCGCGATCTGGCCACTCGATGAGGCATAGGTGAGAGTCCAAATACTCCTCGATACCGATGCCTTGATAAGAGGCGACTCGATAGAGGTCGGCATGCATGATGGGCGGATTTGTGTCAAATGTCTGGATGAGGTTAAAGGTGGGAGATCGGACCGGACCAGTCATTCCGAGAGCTTCTACCAATCCCCGCACTAGGGTTGTCTTGCCGGCGCCGAGAGGTCCGCTTAGGAGGACAATATCGGCTACTTTCAGCCGTGCCGCCAGGGCCGCGCCAATGGCGCGCGTTTCTGCTTCATCCTGGGCGAGGTGGACTTCGGGCTCTGACACGTGGAGTTAACGATACCGGCAGCCCTTTAAATCATCTCTACGTGGGGTACGGTGAAGGGGTGCAACCTACCGTTGAGAAGCTGCCGGAGTGGGTGCAGGCGAGCGCCGGAATTGCTCTCTTGGCGATCATTCTGCTTGGAGGCTGGTGGCTCCAAATGAAGGAAAAGAAAGATCGCTTGCTTGAAAAGCAGCGTCTCGCGGCGCAACCGCCGGAAAATCCCGACGCACCGTAACAAGTTGCTTTATCATAGAGCCCGTGAAACGTGGCTCCGTTCTTTTTCTCGCACTACTTTTAGCGGGGTGTCACAAGGAACTCGTTCGGCTTCATGCCGCTGAACCTCCGATCTTGCAACCGAGTTGGATATTGCTGGAGTCTTCCGACGGAGCAGTCTCAATCGGTATTCCTTCAAATTTTCACAACGCATTGGACCGAAGACCTGCTCCTCAATTGAGCATGGACAAGCCTACGGATATTCCTCCACCGGACGAAACGGGCGGTGATTCGAGTGCGGCGAATCCCTCTCCTTCTCAAGGAGAGCAAGATGTCAACGCGGCCTTGGAACGTGCCGCCGGTGATCTCAACAGCATTTCATCGCAATTAGAGGATCAACAACACGAAGAGATCGTGAAGCACATGAGTGCAAAAGGTTTAGTGGTTTGGGCTTGGGATCGATTAGCTTAGATGATGCGGTGACCCGTGCGAAGGAAGGGATGCCGGGCGGTGTTACCGTCGAGAAGGTGACATTGCCAATCGGGGAGGGCCGAATCGCCAGGGCAGACTATCAGAATCGGATCGGCGATGAGCAGACCGAAGTCTTGTACGTGCTGCTGGATGGCGGCGATGAATACATCGTGCGATTTGCCGCGACGAATGGCAAGGAAGTGATCGAACCGATTGTCGATCCTGTGATGCAGACGTTACGAATTCGTCCGAAGGTTTAGCTGTTCGAACCGCCGCCTTGGAGCCTCTTTTCGAGTTCTTCCAATTGTTTGGCGGCTTCGGATGCGACGCCAGGATCGGAGGTGCCAGGTCCGGTGGGAGCGGCTTGTCCGTTGTTCGTTGGGGCTACGGAAACGGTTTGCGTTGCTTCCACAGTCGCAGCAGGTGCCTTCATTCCCAGGCGCTGCTCTAGCTGATCGAGAGCGGCCTCGGCTTCAAAGTCCTTGGCTTTGTCCTCCATCTGCATGATCTTGCCTTGGATGGATTCGCCCTGCATTTCTTGCCGAGCAGAAGCTTCGCTTTGGGCCATGCGGACTTTTTCCGCGGCAGCGCCAAATGATTCAAATTGATTTTCGAAGGTAAGCCCATCAAGGGCTTTGGCAATGGAGTTTTGGATTTGAGCGTTCTTCCACTGCGCCTTCATGGCGAGGGCTTCGGCGGTCTTCTTGCGAACTTCTTCTTCCTGGCGCTTGATAGCGAGCTTGACTTGCTCAACAGACTGGGCGGCTTGATCGTAACTTGTCTGAAGCTGGCCGATGATTGAATCGTTGTTGATCTTCTCACGCATGAACTGCGCAGCGAGCTCGCGATTACCCTGCTTGAGGGCCATAGTCGCTTGGCCTTCTAGCTGCGTGGACTTGTTGCGGTGGTCCTCCAGCATCTGCTGAAGGCGATTCTTCTGGGTAATTGCCTGGACCGCTTTCTCACGATTGGCGATAAGCCCGGCCTGCATATCGCGCCGTGCTTGATCCAGCATCATATCTGGATCCTCCACTTTGTCCATCGCACGGTTAAAGAGGGCCTTGATCCAGTTGATAAAGCGTCGCATGGTAGTTGAAGCGCCGACCTAAGTCTGCCGCTATTATACGCGCGGGGGGGATTATTGGGTTCTAAATTAGGCTCTTTCGTGGGTCTTCTGAGCCGGATTCCTGGTACTCAGGAATTCAGGGTCGCGATTTGGTCTGCGGAAGCAGCCGCAGACTCCGCCATTCTCTTCATGGCTTGTCCTTTGTCTGCAAGCAGCTTGCGCATATAGCGGCGCAAGAACAGCCGCTCGACGATGCGGCCCAAGGGACCGAGGGGCGCTTCTAGCATCACCACGTCCGTCATCCGGGTCGATTCTCCTTCAATCGTGAATCGATGCTCGTGCACCAGCGACCTAAAGGCACCCTTTGTCATCTGATCCGTAAAAAGACGGGGGCGCTCAAATTGGATAATTTTCCCTGTCAAACGTTGACGAATCCCAAAGTGGACAGCTTCGAAGGTGACTTCGTCGCCCATCTCCAGCATTCCGCTTGGCGGGGCAGCGACGATCCGTTCGCCTGAATGGGCCATTGTCTCAGTGTGGGCGTTCATGTCCCGGGCGAGGTCGAAACAGAGCTCGATGGGGGCTTGAATGAGGGTGTCAACGCTTAGCCGAACCATTCCACCCCCGGTATACTCGGACAGACTCTCCCCGCGTCTGGAGGCGCTACGTTTTGCGTTCGCGAAGTTACCTATTTCTTGGATTAGTCGTCGGCCTTGCTTTGCTGTCCTTCTTCATGCTCGGAAGAAGGCCCACCAACTGGGGCTTGGACGTCCGTGGTGGCGTTCGGATCATCTATCAGATCGATCCAACCGACTTGCACGGTAGAAGAGTCGCCGACCTGGCCCCTAGCATCCTCAAGGTCATGGAGCGGCGCGTCTCCAAGAACCTAGGCGTAGAGGAAGGCAACGTCCTCCAGAAGAACGACGACCAGTTCGTGATTGAGCTGCCGGGTTACAAGGACGAAGCTTCTGCGGAAGCGACCCTTGGCCGTGCGGCGAGCCTTAAGTTTTATTGGGCAAGCACCGTGCAGACGGCACGAAATCCATTAAGGCCCTACGTTGAAGCGGGTGGATCAGACGATCCTAAGAATCCACAGGTTTGGTTTGCTCGGGCAGTTGGGGATCGTACGCCAATCAAACCGGGGACGCCTGCGTATGACGAGATTATCAGAAGCTGGGGCGAACCCATTTTGCAAGGTGATGACCTTGCGAAAGCCGCTCCGGCAACAGAAGCTATTGAGCCTGAACTCTTCTTCAGTGTTGCCGGCTCAGCGAAGATGGAAGCCTGGAGCCGTGCGCACGTTAATCAGGGAGAGAAGCTCGCGGCTGTTCTGGACGGAGTTGTGCTCAACGATCCGCCTGTCCAGGATGGCGCCATCCTTAAAGACAACGCGGTGATTACGGGCAAGTTCACGCCTGAGTTCGTGAACTCGTTCTGCGAAATTTTGAATTCCGGCGCACTTCCGGTTAAGTTGAATACGATCGGTGCGGAGAAGATCGACCCGACAATCGGACGATTTGCGCTGCAGCAAATGCTGAATGCGGGCGTGGTGGCGTTTATCGTCATCGCCGTGTTCATGCTCGCGTACTACGGCTTCCCGGGTGCGATCGCGGTTGTCGCGCTCGCTTTGTACGTTCTGTTTACGGTTACGACTTTGAAGTGGGTGAATGCGACTTTCTCGCTTGCGGCAATCGCGGGCTTTGTCTTGTCGGTCGGTATGGCGGTGGACGCCAACATTCTTGTCTTTGAACGCTTCAAAGAAGAGATAAAGGCAGGGAAGACGTTACAGTCGGCCATTGAGCTTGGTTTTAAACGTGCCTTCCCAGCCATCGTCGACTCGAATCTTTGTACGATCATCACGTCCATCGTGCTGTATACGTTTGGATCGGGAGCCGTTAGAGGATTTGCCTTTACCCTGATTGTCGGTGTTGCGATTTCGCTGTTTACTGCCATCACAGTGACTCGCTCCCTCCTGATGTTCTTCATCGGATCGGGAATCGCATCGAACCCCAAGTTGTACGCTTTGAACCACAACTGGTTTAAGAATGTTGAAGCGAGAGCTAATGATAAGCCAGTGCGGGTAGTCGAGAGAACCAAGACCTGGTTCGTCCTTTCGATCCTAACTATTATCATTTTTGTACCATTCGCCTTCATGGGTGGCTTCAAGCCGAACGTTGAGTTCCGCGGCGGATACGAAGTCAGCCTTTCGCTTAAGCGGGTCAACAAATCGCGTGACGAGATTCAGAATGCTCTTACGCAGGGCGGATTCCAAGGCGCGAACGTAAAGATGGGCGATGCGGGCAAAGACGGGCAGATCGCAATCATCTCGATTCCGACGACGCCGGGCGAAGTGGAGGGGTCCTCAAGCGAAGCGTTAGCAACTGCGAATAAAGTTGCGGCTGCTGCTGGTTTTGCGCCGGAAGATGTTCGCAATCCAAGCTATGTCGGTCCGACGATTCAGAAGGAGATGATCAACAACGCGATCTTGGGCGTTCTCATCTCTGCTGGTTTGATCGTTATCTATTTGGCATTCCGGTTTGGAGTTGCCGTCGGCAATTTTGTTCTGGGGTTACGTTTTGGATTCTCAGCGATCCTTGCGTTGGTGCACGATATCCTGGTCGTTATCGGCATTACCGCCTTCTTTGGTTGGCTAGAACACTGGGAAATCAGCTCGCTGTTTATCACGTCGATGCTTACCGTCATTGGCTTCTCGGTGCACGACACGATCGTTATCTTCGATCGAATTCGTGAGAATCTACGCAAGCAACAGGCGGGCGAAGCGTTTGATCACCTTGTCGACAAATCGATTACGCAATCCTTTGCGCGCTCTATCAACACCTCGATGACGGTCGTTGTCACGTTGTTCATCTTGCTGTTCATTGGTAGTGCGACGCCGGACCTAAAGCTGTTCTGTGTAACAATGCTAGCGGGAATTATCTCGGGTACGTACTCGTCCATCTACAACGCCTCGCCAATCCTTTACCTTTGGGATCGCGCGATTGGTAAGAAGAAAGGCGAGGATCAGACGCTTATGGGGGCCGCGCGACGCGAAGCTGCGAACCAGCGGCTAGTGACCGCCGCGGCGATGCCAGATGTAGTGCCGGACGCGGGAGCGCCAAGGTCTTATGGCCAGGTGCGGAGACGCGCAAGCTCGCAGCCCAAGAAGATGGAGATTGAGGAGCCTTAAGGTCGCCGAGCTTGAATCATAATAGAAATGGCCGGATTGGTTCCGGCCATTTCTATTTGTGACAAAGCACTACTCGGAGTATTCGAGTTCGCGGAGTACGCGGGGATCCATACGCCATTCGGGGCGAACCTTTACAAAGAGCTCTAGAAAAACGCGATGCCCGATGAGAGTCTCGATCTCTTGTCGTGCCTCCGTGCCGATTTTCTTGAGAAACTCTCCTCGCTTGCCTATGAGAATTGCGCGCTGGCTGGTCTTCTCGACGAGAATCGTAGCTTGAATCCGGACTAGGTCCCCTTCTTGGGTCCAATCCTCAACGAGCACGGCGGTGGAGTGGGGGACCTCCTGACGAGTGGCGACGAGAATCTTTTCGCGCACTAATTCGGCAGCAAGGAATCGCGAAGACTGATCTGTGAATTCGTCCGCTTCGAACATTGCTTCGCCTTCCGGAAGATGCGAGAGCACCATTTCTCGGAGCTTGTCCAGGTTCTGTTCTTTCGACGCCGAGGTCAACATGTATTCCTCGGTGCCGAGGAGCTTGCAATAAGCTTCGACGTGCTCGATGACTTGGTCGGCTCGCAAAAGGTCCATTTTGTTGAGGCACAGGACGAACGGAATCTTTCCGGTGCCCTCCCCTTGAGTTAATGGTTTGAGGAGTTTGGCAATTTCCTTGTCCTCTGCGTTCGGCATCTTAGAAGCGTCGGCAACGAAGAGAAAGAGGTCGACGTCTCCGAGGGCGCCTCTTGCTTGATCCACCATGGATTTTCCAAGACGCGTATGCGGCTCATGGATGCCAGGCGTGTCGATGAAAGCGATCTGATAGCTCTCGTCGTTCGCGATTCCGAGAACGCGACGCCGCGTGGTCTGCGGCTTGTTGCTAACGATCGAAACCTTTTGGCCGACGAGGCAATTTAGCAACGTGCTCTTGCCAACGTTTGGCTTTCCGATGAGAGCCACATAGCCGGACTTGTAACCGCTCATCTGGTTCTACTCTCTCTTCCGAAACATGACATTGATTTCAAGGTCGCCGAATGCTTGACGATCGGCGCCTTCTCGTCGTGGTGATGAAGTTTCTTCGCTTCCACCGCGACCTCCGCCGCCTCGTCTACGCCGTCGCCTTCCAGGAATAGCGGCTTCCTCTGGTTCTGGCGTTGGCTCTTCTTCGAACTTCGGTCGGAACAAAAGCTCTTCCGCGACTTCGTCGGTGACGCCACCTTCGATCCACTCGTTCAGCCGCATGATTGGGACGTCGAAACTGACCGCATCAAATCGAACGGTGTTCTCACTTCTCTCGGGCAATCCTTCTAGGGTCAAGACGCTTGCGGGGTCGGTCGAAAGAAGTCGCTCGATATCACTGTGAACGCCGACGAGGAACACGTGAGTTGATCCGGCACTCGCGCTAAATCGAAGATGCGTTGTATCTTCCGCTGCCCATTGCTTGGTCAACAAGTTGTAAGCCGACCACTTGCTCGGCAATGTGATAGCGCGGGCTCCAGCTTCCTTGCAGTGTACGGTGAGGAATGGAGGGCGGACGTGGACGAGATCGTCCTGGAAATTCCAGATATGGGCGCCAGCCATTTCACCGAGGGCGCGAATGAGCGCCGGTGTTACCGCAGGCTCACCCATGAAGACAGAGGTCCATTTTCCGCCGCCTTCGGCGAGATCGTTAAAATCTTTGACCACGAAACTTGGAAGTCCGGTCTGCGTATATTCACCGAGAACGGTGGAGTCTTCGTTAATGCCGAAGTAACTTGGCTCAAGCGCGGACGCGGGAATCACGTGGCTGGGGAATGCGTCGATCAGCGGATGCCTTCGATTGAGAAGGGTTGTTCCCGACTTTGAATGGAATGGCTGTGGTTTCAACGCAATACCGGTAACGTCTCTCGCGCGCTCCAGCGAATCTCGTCCGGAATCGAACAATCCGGCGGAGTAGAGCCAGAACAAGACTTTGTTGTCGCGGTGCAATCGCTCTTTGATCGCGGATCGGAGGTCTGGGCGAATGTCCCACGCGTTGAGGAACAGGTAAAGCTTCGACTCGGGGAATCGCTCGCGGTGGGCGAGATCGCTCAGAAGGAAGAATCCTACGCTGAGGCCCGAGCGCATCGCGGATTCACGGGCGTTTTGGATGAGCAGGCGGAATGCATTTGGATCGACCAAATAGGCAAGCGCGCGCTCATCGACGAAGACTGCGACGTCCGGATCAGTGAGAGGCGCGGCCATTCTTGTGATGAGGGCGCTACGCACTTGTGCGGCTCGCTCCCAGATCGATGCCGTCTTCAGCCAGCCGTTGCCCCAGAGATCCATCCAGGAAATGCCGGAGGCGTGAGCGAGGGCTGAGCCAACTCCTCGCCAATGAATGCTTTCGAGAGCTTGTGGTGTTCGGATGATCGGATTGAATTCGTCCGGTTCCGTGCCCGCGCCTATTGCCGTTTTAAAATCCTCTTCGCTTATGTAGAGCTTGCCGTTGAGAGCAAAGCTGTCAATCGCGGAAGGGAAGGGAGCGGTTCCACCGGGCTCACGGTTCTTATAGCTTGGCGGACCGGCGATGAAATCGACTTCGGGGGTGCGGAGCAGTTTGCCCAGAGCAAGGTGTCCGCTTGATGGGTGTGCCCATTCAAACGTGTATCCGTAGCTTGCGCCGACCAGGAAGTGACCTTCGCTGGCATGCTTTGCCGCGTAGGCGAGTTCCGCGATTCTTTCTACCGTGGCATCGCTGAGGAACAGATGGTAGTCGACGTAGCGTCGTTGCTTGCGGCTTGATCGAACGAATCGATCTCCTTCCGCGCCTTCCGGTTGGTAGGGCGGAATTTGGACATTGTCGAAGTTGGCGCTGCCATCAAACCATGATGCGCGAAGCGCGACTTCGTCGTCAGAGTATCGCGTTTGGATCCACTCTCGGAAGAGTGCTTTAGCGGCGGGCGAATCATCGTAGCCGCCATCGACGGGTACGAACCACTCACCACGCTCAATGTGGATACCGAGGATGTTCTCCTTCTGTTCAAGGCGTCGCACTTGGCGAACAAAATTCTCAAGGCAATCTTTGGCGACGCCCCAATATTTTTTGTCGCAAAGACTTGGATCGCCAACCTGTCCACCTCTGCCGACATACTTGGCCTCTGGATAATCCTTTTCCCATCCTCGTGGCGCGGCGAAGACGACGCGCAGAAGAATCTGTGCCTCGGGATCGATCTTTGCTACACGCGCAATGACGAAGGCGGCGAAGCTCGTGGCGTCATTAACAGCGTTTGGATTGACCTCTAGCTCTACAAGCAACGAGTGCAGATGCACGTCTGCTTCGGCGGCAAGACGAATCTCCTCGAAGACCGTCTCTGATCGACGCTCATCACTGCAGTTTCCGAAGAACGCGATCGGCGGATAAACCCGGCCGTTGCGGACGAGAGTGGGTATGCCGTCGCGCAACACGATCTGTGGCGCATCGTTGGGAATTGGAATCAGCGCCTTGGGCTCGACCTTCGGCCGTGTCGGACGCTTCGGCACCACAGGCTCTTCGGGAGCGGGTTTGCCCTTCTTTCGAAACAATGTCTTGGGAAGCGAATCATCCATTTCCGCCGCATCGGTGTGCTCTTCTGAGCGTGTTTTCGCTTTCTTGGTGGTATCGCGGTCTCGACCCTTCTTTGCTGGTTTGTCGGTTTCCTCGGGCTTTGCGGATGCAGGAGTTGCATATCTCTTTGCTTTCTGCGCCGTTCTCCAAATCGGAATGGGGAGGTCGTTCTCATCTCGTTGCCCGTTGTAGACGATTTCTTCAATTGTCTCAATCGCTTCAGCGGGCGCTTGTGGTGTAGCAGCCTTGCGAGTCCGACCTTTTGCCTTCAGCTCTTTTTGTTCTTGGGTTGGCTTAGCGACAGAAGTGCTGGGAACTCGCTTGGTCACAGATCGGAAAGCGACCTTAAGGTTTTCTTCCAGCTCAAGTCCCTCGATATCGGTGACGATCACGACTGGCGCGTCATCGGACTGCGTCTTGGCGCGACGCTGTCTGCCCCTCTTGGGTCGAGTCGTTTCCTGGTTTTCGGTTGCTGGTGTCAGCTCGGAAGTCGGTTCGGTTGAATCTAAATCTTGTTTCTTTCGCGGCATGTCGTTTCTAGTAGGGAATTGCGCGTCCAAGCCAGCAACGCCTCCGGGGTCTCGAGGAGCAGTGCGGGGTTCTCCATTCCGAGATCGTGAGCGGTTGCGGACCCGTAGGCGACGGCGACCGGCGTTGCTCCGGCCGCGCGTGCGCTTTGCATGTCGAAAATTGCGTCCCCGATAAAGATGGCTTCATGCGGTGCGACTTCAAGAAGTTCGCAGGCTCGCAGAACACATTCAGGATCGGGTTTCGGTCGGGCAACGTCTGAAGCGGTCACGCTAGCGTGAACGTACTTCATGCCCGAAAATCGTGGGACGAACATCGCCATTTCGTCGGCGTTCTTGCTGGTGACCAGAGCAGTTCTTAAGCCTGCCCGGTGGCATAGCTCAAGGGACTCGATTGCCGGCTGGAGCTCTCTTTCCAGCGTCTTGTGGTGTTCGTATCGAGAAATCGTAAATTGGATCATCTCGTCCAGCTCAGAATCTGTGGCATCCGGCTTCACGTTCATCTTGAGTTGCACGGTTAGGGGGAGGCCAATGAGCCGACGTGTGTCTTCATCGCGCGGACGTTTGCCGGTGTAATGCTCGATGGCATCTCCGAGCCCGTTCACGATCTTGTCCATAGTGTCGACGAGAGTTCCATCGACGTCGAAGAGCACCGCCTTAAAGTTGCAAACGATAGCTCGCGGGACATCGGGTTTAAGTATGGCATTTGAGGCGGGCTTGAGGCTCTATCTCGGTTATTCCGGGACATTACAGAGATAAGAATCGTAGGTCGCTGCTTTGGCGTAGACACTTGTATAGGGTGTCAAAGCCGATGTCTGATAGGGCTGGATACCTTACTTCCGCCAGTACGTTTTATGGCTGCAAGAACGGCAAGGGACCTAATCGCGAAGGCTCTGGACCTGGGGGACAATTCCGATATGGCTAGACGACGAGCTAAGTTCTACGAAGTGTTGCGGCAGCAGCAGGAAAAAGAGAAGCTCGTCTGTGTGTACCACGGAGACGACGGACACGACAAGTTCGATGTTGGATTCGTGGAGAGCCTAACGCCAACGACGCTAACGCTTCTTTCCGTGTCGCCGCGGGGTGAGTTTGATGGCCGTGTAATCATGCACCTCGACGATCTGAATCGAATTGAGATGGACGATCGGTACTCGCGTAAGATCGAACTACTGCACCAATATCGTGGATCGATCTTCAAGACAGAGGACCACGTCAACCCGGAGGCAAGAGCAGACGATGTCCATGCGCAGCTTGTCCGCGCGGTGAACGAGCACCTAGTTGTTTGCGTTGAGGACATCAAAGGAAACTCAGTAACCGGCTTTATCATGGAAGTCGGAGACGACTTCGTTTTGATTGAAGCTCTGACGCAACTTGGTGAGCCGGATGGTCAATCACTGATCAATCTGGATGAATTGTCGCGTGTTCAACTTGGCGCGCGCGATCAGCAGGTGCGCGGATTTTTGTATCGCTACAACTACGAGCTCAAAAAGCTCTTAGAGTTTTGAGATTTAGTTGAGGTGCTCGTAATCGGTTTCATACAGCAGCCATAGCTGGAAGCCCGCGAATGCCGTGTCGAGCAGATTCAGAAAAAGCAACACATACAAATTGTGGTGCTGAACTTCAAAATCTCCAGACCTCATAAAAACGCCAATGCCGGTCAGTCCGATCAGCAGTCGGAAGATGCAGATCGCGCGAACGAGCCAACGGGCAAGTGGCAAGCGCATCAGCATTCCTATGCCCATGAACGTAATAAAGAAGCCTATAGCGATGGCGGCCGGCAAGAAATTAAGCATGAGCATGCTGCCTAAGCCGGATGCCCATTCGGGCAAGACATGGAGTCCGACAAGGATGCCGAGCAAGCCGTCGACGACCCAGTAGTACGCAACGAACCGATACCACCGGTCATAGCGAACTTCCTTTTCATTGAGAAGAACAGGACCCTTTTTAGGCTCTTCCGGACGAGCAACGAAAGCGAGATCACTACCGCAGAAATGGCATGAAAGCACCTTAGGCGGTAGCGAGCGCCCGCAGCCAGGGCATGTTATGGTGATCAGTTCTTGACGAGGCATCGCAGTCGGCTGAAGTGGTAGACGAGAGAGCCTCCTCGAATGTCACATTCAGACAAGCCTAGAGTTGTTTGCTGCTGCGTGACTTCAAATTTGGCACCGGGAGGAGCTTCTCGTCCTTGCGAACTGGCGCAGCGGGGTTTGTCATCATGTTGTTGATTCGCTCTTCAGCGTCAGTCACGTACTGTTCAAACTGGCGCTCGAAATCCTTACGCGTTTCTTCCATTTCGTCAAGCAAGCGTAAGATGATTTCGACGCCTGCGAGATTCACGCCAAGGCCCTGAGTCAGTCTCTGAATTCGGCGGACTCGATGGATATCTCGCTCGCTATATAGGCGATTCTTTGCGCCAACACGCGCGGGAACAACCAGACCCAACCGTTCATATTGGCGAAGCGTTTGCGGGTGCACTTGACACAGAGTTGCCGCAATGCCAATCATATAGACGGGTTGGTTTTCGTAGCTCATACAGTTTTCTTCTCAATATCTGCAAGTTCTTGCAACAGCTCTTTCTCTCGATCAGAGAGGCTTTTGGGAACGGTGATCTTCATCCGCGCCATAAGATCGCTACGGCCACCGCTCATCTTGGTAATCCCTTGTCCTGCAAGACGTAAGCTCTGCCCGCTTTGCGTTCCTCCTGGAATCTTCATTTTCACCGCGCCGCGCAATGTGGGTACTCGAATTTCTCCACCCAGCGCGGCGAGAGTGTAGGGAACGGGAACCTCAACTTCTAAGTTTTCGCCGACCGGCTTGAAGTCTGGATGACTCGCCCATTTGATGACAACATAAAGATCGCCAGCCTTGCCATTGACTCCCGCTTGTCCTTTCCCTGGGACGCGCAGCTTCTTGCCATCGGAGATCCCGGCTGGGATTGTTACTTCAACTTTTTTGGTGGTAGGAATTGTCGCAACTTGCCCTCTTGTCCGCTGAGCGTCCATTGTTTGATAAGTGAGTGTTCGCTTCGTACCGGTGTCAATTTCGTTGAGAGGGATCTCGACAACCTTTTCTAAATCACGCGGTTGCGCGGAATTCATCGCATCGAAGTCGACTTCCTGAAACCCTCCATGTCCGCCCCTCATCCCACCCATCAGGTGCTCAAAGATGGATTCAAAGCCTCCACCGCCACCCTGGCCACCAAAGTGGAATTGATATCCGGCGTCATCGGACGGAATGCCACCGTGCTGAGCTGCCTCCCAGTTCTGGCCGAACTGGTCATATAGTTTCTTTTTTTCGGGATCGCTGAGGACGTCGTAAGCTTCGCTAACTTCTTTGAACTTAGCTTCAGCGGTCTTATCGTTCGGGTTGACGTCTGGATGGAGCTTACGGGCGAGCTTGCGGTACGCCGTTTTGATTTCCTTTTCGTCTGCTTTTCGGCTCACGCCGAGTATCTGATAGTAGTCCTTTGCCATAGCAGCGTGCCGCTCAATCCTATGAGTGTACTACGCTCAAGTAGACTTCAAAGTTTCTGGTCCTAGATCCAGCAAAGGTGCAGGGTCGCATAGGGCTGACTTACAATCAACTGAGGCGGACTTGGATGCGAAAGAAGAAAGCGGCGCAGATGATTCTCGGTTTTCCTGCGATCCTCATTTTCGCCCTCCTCTGGTATGGTCGTCCGGCGAATACGCGGCCGAAGGGCAGCCTAGTAGATGCTGCCAAAAGCGGAAACCAAGCAGCGATCCAGCAGCATTTGGCGGCCGGTGAGTCCGCAAATACGATGAATGCGGGGGGCCACACGCCGCTCTATGAAGCGGCCCTTAATGGTGATACTGAAACAGTTCATTACCTGCTGCAATCGGGAGCATCGCCCAATGCGGACGCTAAGGGGAAGAACACGGCGCTCGATGCCGCCGCCATGGCGGGCAACTTTGCCATTGTCCAAGAGTTGGTTGCAAAGGGCGCGGATCTCAAGCCCTACAGCAACGATGGACAGACTCCTTTGCATGCAGCTGCGGATGGTGGCAATGCAAATATCGTCTCGTTTCTACTTGATAAGGGACTCGATCCAAACGCTCGTCGTACCAGCGATCATGCAACGCCAATATGCGATGCAGCAAGCGGCGGGAGGTGGGCGGCCATCGATGTCTTGAAGTCGCGAGGAGGATCGATTGATACTCCCGGTTACCACAGGCGGTCTCCTTTATCTTTGAGCATTCTTCGCAGGCATCGAGATGTCTCGCGCAAGCTTGTCGATGCGGGAGCAGATATTAATCAAGCGGACGCTGATGGAGCGAAACCGCTGCAATTTGCGTTGATCGTTCATGACTACGAGCTAGCAATGCAGCTTTTGCCCAAGACCAAAGATTTGAACGCGTACGACCGCGGTGGCAGAAACGTCTTGTACTACGCCGTGTTCTACGGAGCGCCGTTAGAAGTTGACAAAGCCCTCGTCGACGTGGGGGTGAGTCCGAATCAGAAGATCAAAGATCAAACACCGCTCATTGTCGCGAAAGAGAACAAGGATAAGGAACTATTGGATCTTCTTCGTAAAGCGGGTGCGAAGGAAGACAAATGATTGGACTACTGTTTGCGCTTGCTCTTCAAAGCGAGTTGCCTCATTACTCGTACCGGATGTATTCCACTTCCAAGTTTTACGAATATGTTGAGGTGGTGTCGATTTCTAGAAACGGCAATGTTGCCGCGAACAATTGGTATGGTGACCGATTTTTTGGAGACGATATCGCCAACCGCCCCACGCCTCTCTTTATTGTTGGAGGCAAGCTCGTGAGGCCGAAGGCCGTGCCGGATTATGCTTACGCCACGTCGATCAACGACAAGGGGCAGGGACTCATCTCTGGAGATCACGATAGCCGATTGTTTCTTTGTGAGAAGGGGCGACTGTCCGAGATACACATTGCAGTTCAGAAAGGTGAGCGATTTACCTCAAACAGAATTGACGACTACGGCACGATCTTTGGAGTGACATATCCGGCAGGAGGCATACAGCGCATCTTAAGATGCATCCGAATTGCCAAAGGTGTGCAGACTAATTGCACGCCTGAGGAAGTAGGCGACCAGGAGGACCATCGGGAAGAAGGAACGTTGAAAGTCGATGGCCTTCCCGACTTGCAACATTGGAACTTCCGAAGTTCAGGTGAAGCATTGGTCGGATATGGGATTCATGAAGAGCCATATGATGGTCCGCCGAACGGATACAAGTACAGCCAATATGGCCTGTTCAAATGGGGAGGCAAGGTTGTTCCGCTCAAGTCGCTAATGGCAGATTTGACGAATATCGAAATCGAGGATGGTGGTTACGTGAACGCCAATGGCGTCATTGCGGCTACGGGCACGTACAAGCAGCGCCCCGCGATCTTTGTCTTAACGCCTTGAAGTAATCGTGAATGGTGAATAGGAAATGAGATGCGAAAACCCATTTACTATTCACCATACTACTTACAAGCTTAGTGTTCTGCTTCGTGCGCCGCTCGTTGCTTGGCGTACTCGGCGATTAACTTCTGCTGCTCAGGATGCGGAAGTTCCTCATAGTGATCCACGTTTTGTCGGAATCGGCCTCGACCCTTTGTGATCGAGCGGAGATCCAACGCGTATCTCATCATGGTCGCCATGGGAACGGTCGCGCGTATGCGCGTCTTACCAGGCGCGACAGGCTCCATTCCCTGCATGTGTCCACGGCGTCCGTTGAGGTCGCCGACGACGTCGCCGACCGCTTCATCCGGAACATCGACTTCCACTTGGAGAACGGGTTCCAGAATGGTTGCGCCTGCCTTTTCGGCGGCAGCGCGTAAAGCAATTGCGCCAGCCATTTTGAAGGCGGCTTCGCTTGAGTCGACATCGTGATAACTGCCGTCATAGACCGTTGTCTTGATATCCACAACAGGGAAGCCTGCGACCAGACCGTGGTCCATAGCTTCACGAATTCCTTTCTCCACCGCAGGGATAAAGTTCTTCGGAATCGCTCCACCAACGACTTTGTTTTCGAATGTGAATCCTTGGCCGCGATCCATCGGCGCGAGCTCGATCCAGCAATCGCCGAATTGTCCCTTGCCTCCGGTCTGACGCTTGTGGCGTCCCTGTGCTTTGGCAGCAACGCGGACCGTTTCTTTGTAAGGAACACGCGCATCTTCGATTTGGACATTCACACCAAACTTTGATTTTAGTTTTTCGATAACGACGTCGAGATGAATATCGCCCATACCTTCGAGGATCTCTTGGTGGGTGACGGGGTCGCGATGTGCCTTGAAGGTTGGATCTTCATCCTGCAATTTCGTTAGCGCGGGACCCATCTTGTCTTCGTCCGATTTCGATACAGGACGAATCGCGATTCGGTAGATCGGCTCCGGCCAAGCGAATGGAGGAATTACAGTGCGATCTTTCGCGGTGGTGAAGGTGTCACCGGTGTGAACGTCACCTAACTTAGCAACTGCGCAGATGTCTCCCGCAGTTATTTCTTGAGCGGTCTCTTGTCCTTTGCCATGAGGATAGAAAAGGTTATGTAGGCGCTCATCCTTATCACGTGTACTGTTCCACACATGCATGTCGCCTGTTAGCTTGCCACTGAAGACGCGGACGTAGTTGATCTTTCCGACGAACGGATCGGCGGTTGTCTTGAAAACAAAGGCAGCAAGGGGGCCAGATGGATCGGTCGCAAGTTGCTTTTCGTCAATAGTTCTCGGCATGTCGACAGGAGAAGGAAGCTCTCCCACGATTCGATCAAGAAGTGTTGCAACGCCGATGCCGCTCATCGCAGAACCGACAAGAACCGGCACGACTTTGCCAGTCTCGATGCCAAGGAGCATGCCGTGCTCGATTTCGGCTTCTGTGAGTTGCTCGCCTTCGAGATATTTCATAGCGAGTTCGTCATCGCCTTCCGCAGCGGCGTCCATGATCTTCTCGCGACGCTCGGCTGCCTCGTCGGCGTAGCCGGTTGGAATTTCTTCAATTTCCTCGCCGCGGTCTTTCCCTTTATAGACTTTCATGTTGAGAACATCGAGGACTCCACTAAACGCGGCTTGGTGGCCAATGGGAATTTGTACGCCTACGATTCGGCGGCCATAGCGCTCATGAAGCGTGTTCATGAGACCGGGGAAGTCGGCGTTGTCGCGCTCCAGTTTGTTTACAAAAATACATTTGGCGAGGCCATGCTCTTCTGCAACTTCCCATGCGAGTTCGAATCCAACATCGAGGTCGGCTTTTGCTTCCGTCACGATGATCATGGCTTCGACCACTCGTGCAACGGCGTGAAGGTCGCCAATGAAATCGGGGAAGCCGGGCACGTCGATCAGGTTGATTTTCGTTCCGTGCCATTCCAGCGGCATCACGCTGGCATTGAGAGAAATTTTTCGGCGGACTTCCAGAGCATCAAAATCGCTTTGCGTGTTCCCGCCATCCACGGTTCCTACGCGATCAACGGCACCGGCGGTGTAGAGCATGTGCTCAACGAGCATCGTCTTGCCCGAACCGCCGTGGCCTACAATGGCGACATTACGAATCTTGTCGGCTGTATATGGCTTCAACCTAGATCCCTCCTTCGGGAGAAACAGCCGCCCGGGACTCAGGAGCCCTGAATGCGGCCTGATGTCTTACTATACAGAACCTCGCGGCTCAAGACGATCATTTTCTTTTCTGAGACCCGGGAACGGGCGGCTTTATTCGGACGGTAGCTACCGACGAGGTGATCTATGCTCCGTCTTCGTCCAGCCCTTATTGGTTTGCTTAGTGTGCTTTGCGTTTCGTCAGCCCTCGCCCAGGAAACAGCGGCCATGACGGTGGCACAGGCGCGAGACAAGATTATTAAGCTCAACAAAATGTGGGGCAAGGCTCGGCTGGACTTTGATAAGGCGGTCTATGAGAAGTCGCTTGCCGCGGACTTTTATGTGGAGATCGATGGCAAGAAGCAAACGCGTAAGGAGTTCATCGATGAAATCTCCCAGGTTCCTGCAGGGGTGAAGTTCCTCCGTTTTGATGTGGACGTTCTGACCGTGATGAAGAACGGCGACCATTGGGATGCGGTGATCGGTGAAAAGCTCGAGGGTGAAGGCAAGGGCCGAGATGGGAAAACACACCACTTCTATAGCTATTGGGTGACGCGCGATGGATGGAAGGAACAAGAGGATAAGAATTGGCAGGCGCTTTACAGCATCGCGCTGGGGCATCAGGATTGGCTAGATCAAAAGCCGCCGGTTATTGGCTGGTAGTTACGGACTTTGAAAATTCTACGACCATGTCAGTGCCGCGCGGGTGTTGTGTGCGTCCTGTAATGACGTAGCCGAGTCGTTGATAGAAAGCGACGTTCGATTCGAGTTGTGCTCTCGTGGCGAGGCGGACTTCTGGGAGGTTGCGTCTACGTGCTTCTTCTTCTAGAAACTTCAGAATGGCACTGCCAACGCCTTTGCCTTGCATAGCGGGGAAGACGGCGAGCCTTCCGCAGTGGACGTGGTCATCGTGTATGGGCATGCGGCATGCGCCAGCGGGTTGCTCTCCTATGTAGGCGATGACGGCGCCGTTGTTTTGGATGATCTTTTGCAGCTCTTCGATGGTTTCGTCGAGTGCGCCGGCTTGCGGATTAAGGTCGTCGCGCGTTGGTAGGAAGGCCGCTTGGGTGATCTTGTGGATGATCTCTGCTTCGCCGGGCTTTGCAAATCGAACCTCGATCATCGTGGCAAGTTACCTGTTGGTTCATGATTTGCTCGGGAGCGTCCCGAAGCAGATTAGCAAATTAGGGACCATAGAAGTCCTTTTGAACCCGGAGCCTGGAGCGCAAAGCTCGGAGTTTGGAACGAGAAATTAATTACAAAAGGGACCATAAAGCCGGGGATTGCCGATTTCGGGAGGGCTCCTTGGGTGCTTTGCATCGTGGTGGCGACCCAATTCTCCGACGCCTTAACGGTAGACATATGTATATATAATATTGCGATTTTAGGCTCAAATTCTGGACGGTCGTGCCCCTGCAGTATCGTGTTTGACATGCTGGCTTGTCTCGCCATGGGTGTGATGTTGTCGCGACCGATATTTGAAAATGCGGTGACCGTCAAGAAGATGGTCGATGCGGTCATCGCACGGGACATGAAGGAGCATTCGTTCGCCGGCATCAGTGTTGCGGTGGGGAAGAACGGAAAGATTGTCTACGAGACTGGCTACGGGCTTGCGAGCCTCGAGAATTCGACGAAGGCCACAGCGCAAACCGTTTATCACACATGCTCGATTGGCAAGCACATGACGGCGGCCGGCGTGCTCAAGTTGGTGGAGCAAGGGAAGCTTTCTCTCAGCGACGATTTGGACAAATATGTGCCCTCGTTTTCTGGGCGCGGCATTACGATTGGCGAAATGCTTTCGCACACTTCTGGGTTAGGTGATTTCTCCGTCACGCCGGAGTTTGTGGCGCGTGAGCGACAAGAGTGGTCGCGCGATGAGATGGCAGCTTTGATTGCAAAGCAGCCGATGTTGTTTGATCCGAGCAAATCGTGGGCTTATTCTAATTCTGCGTTTTATTTGCTTGGTCTGGTGATAGAGAAAGCGAGCGGAGAGCGCTACTACCCATTCATGCAAAAGAACGTGTGGAGGCCGGCGGGCATGCACGTTTTCAATGGCGGAAGCGATGCGGTTGTTCCGCACTTCGCTTATGGCTACGCGTTTGTTGATGGCAAGCCCGTGAAGGCGGATCCCATTAGCTGGCAGCCCGTGTTTTCGGCCGGTGGCATGTGTTGCACGGCGTCAGATTTGGTCCGCTACGAGATGGCGTTGGAGGCGGGAAAGGTGCTTTCGCGAGCGAAGGTGGATGAGATGCGATCACCGTATCGAATTTCGGACGGTGTTGCTTTCGATTACGGGCTTGGAACGCGTCGCGGATTCTTGGGAGAACATGCGGTGGTGGGGCATACAGGCGGTGGCGCCGGATATACGACCGTGCTTATGTCTTTTCCGGCTGATCATCTTGTGATTGCGGTGATGCAAAACTGCGAAGGCGGCTATTCGTCGACTCGAGTGGCGACCGAGATTGCGCGCTCGCTTCTGCACTTGGGGGAAGACAAACCGAAGGACCTTGCGGTTAGGCCCGATATCTTGAAATTGCATTTCGGCGTGTATCGATCCGAAGATGGCGAGATGGAAGTTTTTGTGAAGAACGGCAAGCTGCGGTATCGACCCAAAGGTTCTCAGGACGCGGGGATAGCGGCTGCGTACCAGGGCGGATACGTGTTTTCAAGTCAGCCGAATTTTCGCGAGCGCCTTGTTGTGCAGGGCGATCAAGTGCCGTTTATCCAACTCTATCAAGGGCCGATGTTTGGTGAGGTTGCGGTTCGAGAGTGAGAAGTTTTTGCGATTTGGCGCGGCCGCTTCGATTTCGCCTTTTTCATCCTCGACGCATGCGTCTTCGAATGTGAAGAAGGCGAAATCGAAGTTGTATAGAGTGGATTCGTCTTGGTGGTGGAGGAACTGGGTGCAGCGTGTAAGGGTAGGGAATGGGGCCATGGTGAGACAGAATTGGTTTATTGTCGAAATCCCGGCGGACTGTTCGACAAGGTTATGAACCCGCTTAGGGAGATAAGAGAAATGAAGATGCTCACAACAACACTTGCCGCCGCGTTGATCGTTTTGCCGTTGACGGCGGCGGCGCAAAACGGCGGACAATACGCCGACATCAACGGTTTGCACATGTACTACGAAGTGCATGGAAAGGGCGAGCCGGTTGTTCTCTTGCACGGCGCGTTTTTGACAGCGGAAAGTTGGGGGGCGATTTCGGAAGGTCTTGCGAAGACGCGCCAAGTGATACTCGTCGAGCTGGAAGGCCATGGGCACACAAAGGACTTGGATCGCGATCTCAGCGCCGACCAAATGGCGAATGACGTGGATGGGCTGATCAAGCACTTGGGTTTTAAGAAGGTCGACGTGCTCGGATACAGCATGGGAGGCGAGGTCACGTTGTCGCTCGTCGTTCATCATCCCGAATCGGTGCGGCGGGCGGTTGTGATTGGCGCGGCAGCGGGGCCGACGAAAGAGACGTTCGATCCGGTGAGCTATCAGATTTTGTCCGGCATCACGCCTGAGAATTTTCCGGTGCTGGATGATTACAAGAAAGTCGCTCCCGATCCTTCGCGTTGGCCGATTTTGGTGAAGAAAGTTATTTCGATGTCGGTTGGTTTTCCGGGTTTCTCGGCGGATCAATTGAAAGGGATCACATCGGAAGTGCTGCTCATGGGTGGTGATCGCGATGGGGTGAGGGCAGAGGCTCTGCTGGCGACGTATCGGGCCATTCCGGGTGCGCAGTTGGCGATCGTTCCGGGCACGGATCATTTTCTTCCTTTGCTGAGTCCGGAGAAGGTCCTTGCCAACGCGCTTCCGTTCCTCGACGGCGTTAAGCCGCCGACGATGTCGGGCGGATAGATCGCGTCCGTGTGGTCGTGTTGATTCCCAGGGCGTTGCCCTTCGCTACTATGGAGCCAGGCTTTCAGCCTGGACTTCGTTGCCAACAATTTAGAAAAGAAGGGAACCATAAGTGGTTTTGGTGTTCTGGTTGAGCCTGAGAATTTGAGTTTTACGATTAGTGATAAAGGGGACCATAAAACTTCGGATTGCTCGATTTTGGATTGCCGATTGCCGATTTCCGGAATTCGGAAGTTCAAGATTGCTATTAGTGAAAGAGGGGACCATAAAAGCTTTCTTTGCCGGAAAGTCTTCGATATTCGTTGGTTTTGGGGTGAGTTGCCATGGCTGCGGACGGCCCATGTATCAAACGAATATATAGTAGACGAATGCATACATATTCTTGCTATTTTAGGCTCAATTCTTGTATTGGGGGCGCCTTTGGGTTGAACGGTTGACCGGCCGGATTCACCTATCATGAACAGATATGATGCTGTCGCTGCTTCTTTGCCTGGCAACCGGTCCCCGCGAGCCGATGCTGTTGCATAGCGCGACGAAGATCATGGATATTCCGCGGACGTGGGAGGAAGGCGTCTTGACGCAAGGCAACTACGACTGGTGGTCGAAGGATCAGATCGTCGCGTTCCAAGAAGATCCTTCGGGGATGTCGTATCTGCCAAAACAGCAGCTATTCAATTTGCGCGGAAAGCAAGACAAAGGTGCGGTTCCGAAGGGATTATTTCACGGCTCAGTGGATGCGTTTTCGCCTGATCGAAAGCTGTCGACCAAACAAGAATGGAAGGGAATGCAACTCACCTGGACGGTATTCGACGTTTGGTCGGAGAAGGCGGTTGGTTCGTGGACGATCACGAGCCACACTCCTCAACCGCAGATGGATCAAGACAACGGTTATTGGCCGCCGGATGTTCAATGGTCGGTGGATGGAAAGAGCATTTATCAGCTTGAGACATGGCGAGATAAAACCGATTTCTTGTTGGCGCAGGTGACGCAGAGGCGCCTAAGCGATTTGTCGAAACCGCGTGTCTTTCCGCCCGCGCATACGTTCGGGTGGGATGTGGGGTTGATCGTGCACGAGGGGAAAGCGCTCGCGCGGCAATACAATTTGGATAACGCGAGAGAGTTTCCTCTGAAGGAATGGGACCTTGCCTCACCTGGAACGACGATGAAGACGTGGAAGTTGCGCGCGCCAGGCGGGAGGGTGTTTATCGACTACCTTCCATCGCCGGACTACACGAAAGCGGTTTGGCTGATGGGGACGCCAAGCACGAAGGTCGGCAGCATGGGTGATCACGGCTATCCGTATTACGCGGTGTCGCTGTGGACGAGCGATTTGCATGGCTCGGGGATGCGGGAGGTCGGCGCGATTCCGTTTCCTTCGAAGAAGTCCGAGGATTTGATGGATTACTACCAATACTTCGGGGGGATCGAATGGAACCCCGACGGGAAGCACGTGAGCTTTGTGTACATGCGGAAGTTGTATTGGATCGGTGTGTGAGGTTTTTGCACGATCTTGACCTCTCCGATGTCACGACTTCGTCGTTTATCCGGAGTCGATCTGACGCTCGACTTTCTCTTCGTCGATTTCATCTCGAAGATGGAAAGAGGTCAAGATCGCGGAGGGGGTATGTGGGAGGTCCGGGGGTATCGGATCTTCGCCCTTCGTGCCTCGCGCGAAATCCTCAACCCCGGCTCTTTCCAGCACATTGGGATCCTAAGCTTAGAATTCCACGTGGACAAGTTGTCG